>Ga0316204_10002463_pt1 | contig 41641 bp, 43 predicted proteins | sample 6monrhotite_MG_2_FD_205661 | JGI IMG/M metagenome (GOLD analysis project Ga0316204, IMG submission 205661) | Microbial mat bacterial communities from mineral coupon in-situ incubated in ocean water Damariscotta River, Maine, United States -... | ecosystem: Environmental > Aquatic > Marine >...
AAGAAAGATATTTTGCGTTTGGCCAGTGAAGCTCCTTACCCCGGCAGTAATGCCGACGCCGTACAGATCATCGAACTGGCAGAAGCATATTATGAAGCCGCCATATCGCTGTTCGCAGGTGCGAAAAAGGGTCAGAAACTCTCGTATGCTCCGGCACGTTTGTGCTCAATCCACGCCATTGAACTCTACCTGAACGCCTTTTTGCGAAAGGAAGGTGAACTGCCTCAGCAAGTGAGAGGTCGACTTCATAACATTGCGGACGAGAACTTTGTCTCTCAGTTGAAGCTTAGAAAGAAAACAGCCGATCATCTTCAGGCGATGACAGAACGGCGCGAATATCTGATCTCGCGTTATGCCCCCGAGCAAATGTCTCAACACACCGAGTTGAATCGTTTGCAGGCAACACTCGAAGAGATCAGAAAAAAGACCCGAATACACGTTACCTAAGATCAATCATAAAGAGGCCGCCTAAGCGGCGACCTCTTCTGGCTTCGGTTGAAGAGCATGCAGATAGTCGACCGCGCGCTGTGCATGAGCTGCTGCCTGGAAAATGAACCGCTTGTCGTTCTTGAGACCCTTAAGCCAGTGCTCGATATACGCTGCGTGCTCCGCGCGCGGCTCTGGTGACAGACCGAGGTCCGCCGCGAGAAACGCTGCACCGAGTTCAGCCACCAGTTCTTCCTGCGCATAGCCAGCGTCTCCCCAGCGTTTGCGGCCAAAGCTGCGGTTCATACGGGTTGAATGTCGCGTCCAGTGGCAAATTTCATGGCCAAGCGTCGCGTAGTAGGCCTCAGAGGTATCGAAACACTCAAAGGGCGGCATCTGCACGTAGTCTGGGTCACAGGCGTAGAAGGCCCGATTGCCGCCATGGCGGATGTCAGCATTGGTTGCTGTGAAGAAGGCGTCTGCTTGGTTGTCACGTTCTGGAGCCTCAAGAACCGGCTTTGATGGGACTTGGTAGGTTTCTGGAAGACCGTCAATCTGATCAACGTTGAACACAGTGTAGCCTTTCATGAAGGGGATCGAGACTTCGCGGTCCTGCCCGGTGTCACTGGTCTCGGTCTTGTGGAATGTGTCAGCGTAGACAACCATCTGGCCCGTTGCGCCTTTGCGAACTTGGGCACCGAGTTCAAGCGCCTGGCGGTATGTCATCCAAGTCGCATTGGTGTAACCATGCGCGACTGATGCGGCCCAGAGCAAAATGATGTTCAGACCGCGGTAGGCGACGCCGGTGTAGCGCAAAGGTCGGGTGATGCGACCGATGAGATGGTCCGTGCTCCATGGCTTGTGCCAGGTTGGTGTGCCTGCCTCAAGATCGGCGATGATTGCTGCAGTAACGCGGGTGTAAATATCGGGTCGGTTTGCCATTTTGTCCTCCTGTTTCTCGTCCCCGTGCGGGACGCGGGAGGAAATGACGGACGCGCCAAGCCGACTGGGCATGGCCAACACGGGAGCGTCAGCGAAGGAGCGGGCAGGCCATTGCGCAGGCGGCGGCGTCCGTCAGACCCGCAATCCCTTGCTCGCATGGGGATGAGACGGAGGAGGTTTGGCAAACCTCGCCTGATTGTACCCCGTACTCCAGCAATGTAATCGGATTTGGGAAAGGACGCATAGCTGTCGAAAATGCCGCGCAGCCAGCAGCTGGAAAAATCGGCAGCATCGTGCGTGAAGGGCTCGTGTCACCGCTCACGTATCATCGGGTGTCTATGAGAGCATTGGTGTCCACCGAGGGAGACTTACAGACTTTTCAGCCGCGCGATCGCTTGATCCAAAGGCATCGCACGGAGCGCCCCTTGCCCTGGCGCATCGCGGTCGCCTGCATAGACCAACAGCCGTTCTGCGACGCCCAATTCGTCGGCAGCGATGTGGAACCCGCGCGTGACTTTCGGGCTCGTGGTGCGCTTGACTTCGATCGCCCAAAGCGCCTGGTCCGGCTGTTTGAGGATCAGATCAATTTCCGCGCCAGCGGACGACCGATAGAAACTCGCCTCTGTTCCCCTTGGGGCTGCAGCAATCAGGTTTTCAATGCAGAACCCCTCCCAAGACCCACCGACCACAGGATGGCCAAGAAGAGCCTCGACCGTTTCCAAGCCCAAAAGCGCATGGGCAAGGCCTGCATCGCGGATATATACCTTGGGCGACTTCACCAGCCGCTTGCCTGCATTGGTATGCCATGGCGACAGACGCCGCACGAGCATCAGATCAACAAGCAGATCAAGATAACGGGCTACGCTCTGGCCTGACACGCCCAAGCCTGCCGCGATCTTGGCGGCATTTAGCAGACCACCCTGCTCATGGGCCAGCATCGTCCAAAAGCGGCGCAGCGTTTCAGCCGGAATGCGCAGACCGAAGGATGGGATGTCCCGTTCAAGATAAGTGCGAATGAAGTCTTCGCGCCAAGTGAGGCTTTCGCGGTTCGACCCAGCAAGGAAACTATCCGGAAATCCGCCGCGCAGCCATAGCTGTGGCAAAGCCCCCTGCCCTACTTCATCAAGCGTGAACGGCGTGAGTTCATGATAGCTGACCCGTCCAGCCAAAGACTCAGCACTTTGCTGCAATAACGTGTTCGAGGCCGACCCGAGAAGCAGAAATTGACCCGTCCGATGTCCTGCCCTGCGACGGCGATCAATCTGGCCACGCAGCGTGCCAAACAGTCCCGGCATCAATTGAACTTCGTCAATAACGACGAGCTTGCCTACCTGTTCGTCGAGATAAAGATCCGGCTCTTCCAGAATTTGACGGTCCGCCAAACGCTCCATATCAAGATAGACGGCATCGCGGGCCTCTGCGATATCCTGTGCCAACGTTGTCTTGCCCACTTGACGTGGTCCAAGCAGAACAACCCCGGCCTGGCTATCTAAGGCCTGCTCAATTCTGTTGAGGTGGTTTCGAGTGATCATACCTTGCATTTATGCCATTACATGGAAGATATGCAAGGCTTTTAAAGCAGAATAGCTAACCCTCACGCTGCCAGCCCACTCAATCGACCATAGAAACTGCGTTCGAGATGCAACTCCCCTGCCCCCGCTTTTTCGACCATACCGCGTAGGTAGCCACCCGGAGACGACACTTCCCCGGCACAATGCTTGTCGAACACCAGAACAAGGGCCGCTGTCGCGATTTGAGGCCCAAGCCTGTCCTGCGCAATGTTCCAGGCATGCTCCGAGATGCCGATCATCGGCCTGAGTTGACCAACAACCCGGTGCAGATCGCCCCAATCCTTCAGATACCCGCCCATATTGCGCGCCCAAGATGCGAATTCAGGGCAAGCCTGCATGACCGTCGGCAAATCAAGCGCCGCTCCACGCTTCTTGCGGGTTTCAGCCACCCAATCTTCCAACTCTCTATCCACCTGGTCCTCCGGTAGCGCATTCGGCGCTACGCTTGCCGCTTTCTTTGTTTCAAAGGAATTACAGGTTACAGGATTCAGTTGTTTTGTAATTAGTATATGAGGGTCGGAAATGACCCCGCTGGGGTCCAGTTCTTGAGTCTTATTGGTTATTTGTTCTACAATTTCCAAGGGTTTTTCCACAGCTTCAGCTGACTGAGCTGCCTTGAGATAAGCAGACTCAACGCGCTCCTGCAGTTCCTTGAACCACACCAGAAGCCGTGTAAGCGTCTCAGACGCCTCTTTCCGTCGCGGCAAACGATCTAAGAGATCCTCAAACAAGCTAGTAAACTGCGCCCATGGGCCCTTGAGCGTCCCGCTGACGGCTGCTTCGATCCGTGCGCGGATCATGCGCCGTGCCACAGTGATCTGACGCTTCAAGCGCTGGCAGAGTTCTCGCTCAGCCTGCAATTCAGCTTGGAGCAGCTCAAACTCTTCTACGCGCGCAGATAGCGGCGATAGATCGAAGCCGTAGGCCTCGACAATGACACCGTCGGCGTCTCTGCGGCCCCACCGCTTGCCGTTGGGGCTATCCTTGAACGCAATGGTCCCAAACTCCGCCAGGCGCCGTGCGTGGCGCTTAAGGGCAGACAACGAGAAGCCTGTTTGTTCCATCAGGTAAGCGTTGGACGCCCAAACGATAGGCCGCCTGCCCTCTTCCCAGTCCTGTGCTTGCGTGAAAGCGCCCAGCGTATCGAGAAGCATCATGTCGCCCGCCTTCAGACCAATGTATGCGCCTACGCGTTTGACTGCCACGAACGCTCTTGTTTTGGGTACAGATACCCGTTCACCGGCTTGGGCAAGTTGCTCAGCAACTCCAAGACCCGGTGTCGGCTTGCGCCAACCTGTATGTTTCATGCCTGTATCTCACCTCCGGTTTTGTGGAGGCAAAAGGATCCCATTCGCCAAAACGGCGTTCTTTCGTTGACAGTGATTCGCGGGAGCGGTATCCAGTAGGTGTCTAATCTAATCGGATAAGCTCTCGGGCCGGATCGGCTTGGGGGCTTTTCTTTTGCCTCAGGTCATGTTGTCGATGTCTCCTCAGATTGAGAGAGAAAATCCGCATAAAGCTGATCGAGGTTCTCGGAGAGAAACTCCCCAAACTTTGCGGAATCCTTAGATGTCAGCGAGATGTTGTAGGCCCGGCCCGAACGGCCGACTACACCCTTGATCCGACCTTCTCCGGCCGTCCAAGTACGCTTGGCAGGCGCGGCCTTCGCCGCACGACGCTTTGGCACCCTGCCCGCCTCAACAACCTTGCTGTGCAATACTTCAAACTTTGTGTCGCTGTCGAGTTGATCAAACCCATCTGTGGCCAAGATGCGATCAGCCACCGTGACGTTTGACTTCTCAGCCATCAGCTTCTTCAAGTCTTCCCAGCGATCACGCCCGATCTGTTTGGCGGGCCCGATCGCCGCAATGACGTGCGCTGGCACCAGGCCTGCTATGGAAAGCATGCGCGACAAGAGCGTACCATCGATAGTGAGCGCTTGCTGGATCACGTCCTTGCCCTGACCAAAGTCGTGTAGATTCTTGGCAAACAGGGCTTTTTCAATAAAGGACAGGTCCGCCCGCGCCGTGTTCTCCTGACCTTGCGCCAAAACATGGGCGACATCGTCCATTTCTTTAACCACGGCCCGCACTGGTTGCCCAAGTGCACGCGCAACGCGTACGCGACGATGTCCGAAGACCACCATGTACCGATTTGGAGTTTCCGGATGGGGCCGTAGCAAGACAGGCGTGTCCTGCCCACTCGCAGAAATCGACGCCTTCAACTCCTCGAAGGCCTCATCATCTCCGCTGAGCCGATCGTTCACGAAAGAGGCATCAATGAGACCTGGATTGATCTCCACGATGGTTTCGCCTTCGAGAAGGCGTTTGGAATTCTCGGCCAGACTATCGATAGAAACTTTCATCGACTTCGAGGCTCCGCGCATCGCATAGCTTGAGCGCCCACCATCGACAGGTCTTTCAGTCGGTTGCCCGATCACGGATTTCAACAGGTCTTTTCTGGCCATGTCACCCTCCATTTTGGGGCAATCAAAGCCCCGTTTGCACGGCTGTCAAAACACATCTGCACGGCTGTCAAATTCATGAGCTATCTCGCTCCCACGCTTGATGCACCAGTTCAGCAATTTCATCATTCACAGCATTGAGCGAGGTGATCGCTCGATCATATGTCGAGCGCACAAACTGCGCCCGCTCAACTTCATAAAGAGTCTGCTTGGTGATACCGGCATCCGAGATTGCAGTGGATTTAACCATTTGCGCCTCAAGCATCTCGTTAGGGAACATCGCCTGTAGGAAACCTACCATTTGTTTTTGCGGGCCATCGGTTGGCTCAAAGCGCGTTACAAGATAGCGGAACCATTTGAGCCGCATCTCGGCCCCAGCCTCCCGGATCGTCCGGAGAATACCACCCAGCATCAAAAGGAATTGGCTCATCGACATCACATCTAGCATCTGCGGATGCACTGTGATGAGCACAGAACTAGACGCGGTTAGGGCGGTTAGAGTCAAATATCCAAGCTGTGGCGGGCAATCGATCACGACGATATCGTAGCGATCATCAACCTCTTCCAACGCCTTGGAAATGCGCGTGAAGAACGCGCGGCCCTCAGACGGATCGCGGCTAGTCAGAGCAACAGGCGTGTCATATTCATACTCCTGCAAATCCAGGCTTGCAGGCACAATATCAAGGTTCGGGAAGTTCGTGGGTCTTACAACTGCGCTGATCGGTTGGCGCTCATCATCGTATCGCAGCGTTTCGTAAAGAGACGAAACAGAGTCTAATTCAGGCTGAATCCCATGCAAAGCGGTGAGTGACGCCTGTGGATCCAGATCGATCGCCAGCACCCGGTGGCCTTTAAGAGCGAGGTGCTGAGCGAGGTGCGCTGCTGTTGTGGTTTTCCCGCTACCCCCTTTAAAGTTCACGACCGAGATGACATGCAACTCTTCACCATCCGCGCGGTTGGGTAAGTAACGCCGCTTGCCTGGCCGACCATGTGCATCGAGGTAGGCTCGAAGCTCAAGCATTTGCTCGGCAGAGTAGGACCGGCGACCCGAAGCCGACGTCACTGGCTCTGGACCCTTACCTTCCAGATGCAGCTTTTTGATCGTCGATTGAGTAACGCCGAGAAAATAGGCCACTTCTGCCAGTGAAAACTGCCGTAGACCTTTTTGGGCATCCGGCGGATACTGTTCCTGGCGCAAGATATTGAGTCTGTCAGAAATCAACTCTCCTTGCTGGAGGATGATCTCATCGAAGGCCATATCGCCTATGTCGCTCTGGAATGGTGCTTCTGCCATTCTTGTGCCCCGCCTAATATCGCTTTTAGCGCGATTTCTTTCGTTAAACTGTGACTACAGCGGAAGAGACTTATCCACAACATTTTTTTCTACTGGCGGTAATGTGCCGTCGAACCACGAAAGAAAATGGCGTCGGCACAAGATCCTGCGGACCGGCCATATTTGGCTTCTACATCTAGTTGATATCGCAATCGTCGCAACTGCTGCAGGACACAGTTTCCGCGCTAAACTTCGCATAAGTCGCTGTTTAAATTGTATTTTTACGACTTGCACGGCTGTCAAAAAAATTGACAGAGTAGATTTAGCAGCGTAGCCCGCCTGGTTCCGATGACTTCTCACTGGGCTCTTGCCACAGTCCCGAGAATGGTCCTGGCCAAGAATTGCTGCGAACGTCAAACCCACGGCTCACCCATCGTAAACTGAGGCACTTAAGCGCGACGAAGAGATGGAATCGGTGCCCGATTCTCTCCAGCGATTGTATTCAGCTGGCCGGTCGGCCCGGCCAGCTGAAGGTTTAGGCTGCGTCTTTCGGACCCCAGGCAATCACTGCCTGAAGTGTGGGGTCCTCTTGATTAGCGGCTTTGCCGAGGTTGGCGTTGAAACCAAAATCACGGATCGTAACCGTGAAGTAGTCAGCGCCGGTATCCCGGTTCTGTTTCTTCCAGACGCCACCACATTCGACCAAGCGGCCGCGAGGTGAACGGCCAAGGACACGGTGGGTGGGTGCCATTGGGTTGTCGCTGGAGATTGGCTCAACGGTGATGTCGATATCAAAGGTCAAGGTGGAGATTGATCCGGCGCCCTTTGAAGTCTCGATATCGGTACTTTCGAATTTGATGCAGTTGGTAGTCATTGCTGTGCTCCTTCAGTTGGTGTTGCAATGATGGTCAAAGGGCAGGGGCAATTGACCCGAACACACCGAAGGCGCAGCGAAGCGGAGAAGGGCAGGGTGCCTGAATTTTGCTCCGCGCGGAATGACCCGCAGGGGCAGGGGACAATTCTGGTAAATGTCCTTTGTGTTGGGGTCTGACCCTGCGACCAGCATGTCATGCAACACAGGTGAGGGGCAGATGCCCTGGCCACCAGCAGCATTCGTCAATGCCGAAGCAGACGGCGCTAGGGCCAGTATTCGCTGGCGTCGATCCCGTGCGCGAGGCGCGGCTCAGGGGTGAAGCCATCTTCTACGCTTGGGATATTCCTCGGGAGGTCCAGCCGAATACCGAAGACGCTCTCAAAACTCCCTGACGCGTCTGACAGGCCGAAGCCCAGTAGGTCCAGCACAAATTCGGGCTTTGCCAAGAGCGCCGCTTGCACTGAGGCCAGTCGGATCGCTTGCATGTCTGCCACCAGTTTCTGGGAGTAGGGGGATTTCGGCGTGTCGGGTTTGGTGGACTGTGGTGCTTGCAGAACGCCCGCCTCGATGGCGGCCTTCTTGTCCTCGGGACGGACCAACCCTGCGGTGACCTCAACCTTGCCGGAGTTATTCACAAGGATGATGCACCCCGCATGGGCTTTTTGGTCCTCAGAATAGTCCCCGTCGAGCATAGCTTGCAACTCCGCGAGCCGTGCCTCACCATCCTCATCCAGCACCCCGCCGTTGGCGAGGTCGGCCAGCTGGTCGTAGTCCTCGGCCTCTTCCTCTGCTAGTTCGCCTTCGATGGGATAGAGGCGTGCCAGCTTCATCTGATCCAGATCGTAGTAGTTGAGCCACGCCTTGCTGCGGGCTTCTGCCCATGTCCAGCCGTGGGTCACGGTCAAATCAGCACGGGCCGCGTCCAGCTTTTCACCAAAGAGTCTGTCCAGAAGGGCAGGGGTGGCGAGGAAGACCTCGTCTGAGAACAGATCGCGAGTGATGGTGCCGCCTTCGGCCTCATAGGCCTCAATGCCGACGAACTTGGCGCGGCGGTCGCTGGCCTTGATGGCATCGGGGTGCAGCGCGTTCTTGATTGCGCTTTCGGACACCGCTTGGCCTTTCACCTGATCCAGAAGGCTCAAAGTCAGAGCTTCATCATTGGAAAGCGTGAAGGCCTTGGCGATGCCAAGGCTGATTTCTCCTGCGGCCAGTGCGTCCAGCACTGGTTCGGGCAGGCCTGCGAGGGCTAAACGTTGGTAGACACGGGCTTCGGTCGCGGCGAAGGCGAGGGCGATCTCTGGCACGGTGGCCCCACGTGATTTCATGCGTCCGAATGCGCGGATTTCATCTGCGGGGGTCATGTCCTCGCGGGCCGCATTCTCGGCACTGGCCCAATCCTCGGCCTCGGTTGCGTCAGCGGCGAGTTTGACGGGAACCGTTGTAAAGGGATAATCCTTGGAACGCTCGGCGATCTTCTGGATGGCGCGCAGGCGGCATCCGCCCGCGACAATCCCGACCTTACCGTCTGCATCCATGAGACCCGCGAGATTGTGAATGAGGCCAAAGCGTTCGATGCTGTCTGCGAGACTTTCGATATGGGCGTCTGAGACGGCTTTGCGCGGGTTCAGATCGGAGATGGTGAGCGACTCCAATGGGATTTGCAGAATTACGGTGCTGGCGGTGTCTGTCTGGATGATCTGTTGCTTGGTCATGGTTTTGGTCCTTTGATGCGTTGTCAGGGCCTCTCAGCGCGCCTGAGAGCGCGTTGAGGCCGTTTTGATGGGTTTGTGAGGGTAGGGCAGGGGGCCGAAGCGCCTGAGCGCCTCGGCCTCAAGGCGTTACCACCAGCAAGAATAGATCACGGTTGAACCCGCCTGCATCTCGGCCCGCGCCCATGCGCAGAACTCAAGATCGTAGTCGCGGTATTCGACTGCCTGCTCGTCTTGGAATTGGTGGCCATAGAAAAACCCGCCCTCGCATTCGGGCAAAGCGCTGCCCTTGATGGCTTGCTCCAGCGTGTCGATGTCGCCTTCTTCAAGCTTGAGTTCCCCGCAATTGAGGTCGGTTGCGGACAGTCCCGTGCGCTCGGTGTAGAGGGCTTCCATGAACGTCTGCAGCTTGGAGTGCTTGCGCCATGTGAACTTGGCGCTTTCGCCTTCGTCGCCGCTTTCGGGGGTTTTGAGATATGCGTATTGATCGAGGCCCATGTGTGAGGCTCCTTTTCTTCGTGGTTGGAGCGGTGCTTGGCTCGTTCTGCTGACCCCTCAGTGAGGTCTCGCGTCTTGGCCTTGCTTTCCGCCATTGGGCGAAGGCCTCTTTGTCTCTGACGTTTGGAAGACCCCCGCGTCTTCCGAAGGGCAGAGCAGGGAGGGCAAAGCCCGTCCTGCGGCCGGACGGCGGCCCGACACAGGGGGCCGGAGCGATGAAATTGGGAGGGACCCGCGCCCCGCGCGGGAGGAACCGGGTTTCTGAGCGGAGGCTGGCGCGCAAGCGCGACACCAGAGCCCCTGTTCGGGACGCTGGCCGGATGGCAGGCGGATACCTTGGATTGAATAAACTGCCAGCCGGGGTAGTGCGCAGCGGAGACCCGGCTGACTTCTGGCTCAAGCGATCGCGGGTTTGTCCGCGATCTCATCAGTCAAATGCACGAAGGATCGTTTCCAGTATGGGCGGAGACACCGAATAGGTGGCACCGGGCGCAGCCAAGAGCCTGGTCAGTGCCAAGGCGCTGGCGTGCCAGATACTTCGAAAAACCGAGATAGCGTTCGCTTTAGTTAGAGATCATCAGGAAAATATGTATATTGCCATATGGTAACATAATTGCTATATGATGCCAAAAGGAGAGTCCAATGGCACTTCAACCCGTCGCAACCCGCGCACCTGACTTTGTCCCTGACCAAATTACTGATGAGGAAGGGGGTGCAATGCTGCGTGCCGTCCTTAACCTGTTCGGAAAATGGGACATCACGGATGAAGAGGCCGCTGTCCTGCTTGACCTTCCAGTGCGAACCTATCGTCGCTGGAAAGCCGGTCAGCCGGGGCGCCTTGACCGGGACATGAAAGCAAGGCTGTCCAATCTTCTTGGCATCCATAAAGCTCTTCGCATCATCTTTTCGGAACCGGATCGAACCTACGCCTGGATCAAAGCACAAAACGCGGCATTTGGTGACCGTTCAGCTCTTGATATCATGCTCGGCGGTGATCTCACGGACCTCATGCGCGTTCGCCGGTATGTCGATGCAGAGCGTGGCGCTTGGTAATCAATCCCGCCGCAGTTCCAGTCAATCATGTTGTGTGGGATCGCGCTGTCCGGATCATCCGAAGCGTGTTCCCACCAATCGACTTGTTCGAGGACATTGCTGAGCCAGAAGACTGGCCTTTGCTCATCTCAGCTGAGCAGAAAACAAATCCAAGGCTGATGGAGACCATTGGCAACATTGACCTGATCCCAGCTGAGCGACGGGTTGGAGGGCAGGGGGCGAGCTATCTGATGGCACCGTTCACACATACCAGTGTGGATCGGCCTAGCCGATTTTCAGATGGCCGATTGGGTGTCCTCTATATCGCCAGTGACTTTGAAACTGCGGTCCATGAGACTGCGCATCACCATGCGGGATTTATGTCAGCCACGAACGAGGCGCCGGGCTGGGTTTCGCAGTTTCGCGAACTCCTGATGGATGTGGATGCGGAGTTGCATGACATCAGAGGCGGCGCACAGGATTTCGGAGAAGCCCTCGACCCTGCCGACTACACGAATGCACAGCAACTCGCCGCAGCTCTCCGAACGGCTGGCTCGGACGGGATTGTCTATCCCAGTGTACGCGGGGACGGGGATTGTGTCGGCCTCTTCTATCCAGACAGCGCGCATCACCCTACGCAAGGGCGTCACCTTGCTTACCACTGGGACGGAACGCGAGTTGATCTCATCCGAGATTCGACAACGGGCGACGTATTCCGGATTGTAGAATAGCGAGGGCAGGTCCCAGTATTTACAAACACTCACTCGCTACTACCAACGGTCGCTCTCACTCAGCATGAGTTGAAGGAACGGATTGTATCCGTAGGTACGCCACGGACGCGGAGTTGGAACAGTTAAGGGAGTTAATCTAGACTATGCGCGAACAGCACGCTTTTGAGGCGAACATGGAAGAAACTCCCAGAAGATGTCTTCGCGGAGCCTACGAAATCCACAAAGTTCATGCTGACGTGTTTCAGCATGGATTGATGGTGCGAAAGCTTATAGAAATGGCTGAAATTTAAGTAGTTTATTAGATCGCTTGGTGAAGGAAGCAAGATGACATCCGGAAGTTTTCAAAATCTGCCAATCAACGACGTGCTCCTGGATACAAGCAATCCGAGGATTCGCAGATTTCTGGAAATCTACGATCAGGACAAAATTGGCGAAAACCAAATAGGGCTCGCGCTGAACGCGCCTTCAAGCGATTCACCCTCGGCACTTGCGGATACGACCACGCCGCAGCGTTTACGCGAGTCCATTATCGCGAACAGGGGCATAAGGCAGCCTGTTATTGTCAACAAGCAGGCTGACGGCTCATTGATCTGCATTGAGGGCAACACGCGTCTTTGGATATATCGCGACCTTCACAAAAAAGGTGCCACGGGAGATTGGTCTAAAATTCCGGCACTTGTCCACTCGGGGCTGGAGAATGAAAGCATTGATGCGATCAGGCTTCAGGCTCATCTGGTCGGCCCGAGGCCCTGGGATGCCTACTCAAAAGCGCGCTATCTCCATGACCTTCAGAACAAAGAACTCATGCCCCTTGAGCGTATTGTTGCATTATGTGGTGGCAATCAACGCGACGTGACCCGCTCAATCCAGGCATACTCTGACATGGAAGAGTTTTTCCGACCGCTCTGCGAGCCCGGCGAATTTAATACCGAGAGGTTTTCCGGTTTCGTGGAGTACCAAAACCCGCGGGTGCAAGAAGCCATTTTGACAAATGGCTTTTCCGGGGTCGACTTCGCCGAGTGGGTAAAAGACGAGCGCATAGGCCCCCTGCGGGAGGTCAGGCAGCTTCCCGCTGTGTTGAAGGACAAAAACGCGAGGGCAATCTTTCTGAAAGACGGCATGAAGATGGCCGTTAAAGCACTCGACAGAGACACCGAGAATGTCGACTTGCAAAACGCCACGCTTGGCCAACTGGCATCGGCACTCGAAAGCAAAGCCAATCAGACCTCGATGGCCGAACTCCGATCGTTCAAGGAGGATGATGGCGCGACATTGCGCCATATAGAAGCTGCTATAGATGCGCTTCGTTTCCTTCAGGCACAGATTTCTGGCGATGTCTGATGTCCGGCGAATCCGAGGAACACGCACTCTTGGTCTCGCGGCTTGCTGATTTTGTCAAAAGCCAGCACGGGTATGGGGGAAACCTGGCCCTGTATCTGGACGACCAAGCGCGCGGTCGAGAGCGTCCTCAGCGAATTGGCAACCATCTGCCCGACATCTACGCCGAAGATGTCCCGCGGTCCTTCGTGGTGATTGGGGAGGCCAAGACGCAACTTGATCTTGTTTCGCCCAGATCTCGCCGCCAGATTGGGACCTTCATACGTCACCTCGCGCTCTACGACGCAGCATTTTTCTATCTGGCAGTCCCGTTCCTCGCGAAACCAGCCGCCACTACACTGGTACGGGAGCTTGGATGCGGACACGAAGGCGTCAAAATGCAAATACTGACAATGGATATAGATTTCTGAGATGCTGCGTCCGGACAAACAATTGAATCTATCGGCCACTTTTGATGCCTTTCCCTACCAGCTCGATGCTGTTGAGGCCGTGAAGGATTTGGAATACGCCGCCCTGTTTCATGAGCAGGGGTTGGGTAAAACCAAGATTGCTGTGGACCTTTTGCTGCATTGGCTGACGGAGCAGTCCGTCGACACAGTGATGATCATCACAAAGCGTGCTTTAGTCGAAAACTGGAGGCAAGAACTCGTTACCCATACTCACCTCAAGCCAAGCATCTTAAGCCAAGACCGGAAACACAATTTCTTCGTTTTAAACTCTGCGGCGCGCGTGATCCTTGGCCACTTCGAAGTGGTCAGATCTGAGCAAGAACGTCTCGAGATGTTCTTGAAGACGCGAAGAGTCGCAGTGATCCTCGACGAAGCGCAAAAAATCAAAAATCCTTCCGCGGCACTCACCTGTGCCTTCCATGACCTGAGGGAAGGATTTCAGCGCCGGATCATTATGACCGGAACACCTGTTGCGAACCGTCCCGAAGACATCTGGTCGCAAGTCTACTTTCTTGATGGAGGTGAAGCGCTTGGCGAGGATTTCGAAGCCTTCAAGTCAAACCTTTCTTTGGACAATGCGTTGCATCAAGACATTGAACGGCAAAGAGAATTCGCTGATGCTCTTGGCTCCGTCTTCGCCAAGTTAAGGCCATTTTCAGTTCGCGAGACCAAGAGCTCAACTGGTATCGAGCTCCCCGACAAAATAGTGCGCACAATTTCAACCTTCATGGCCCCGCATCAAGCAAAGCTATACGACACTTACCGCGAGGAAGCGCGCGCGGAGGTCATGCAAGGTGGTGTGCTGACGGAAGACGATGCAGAGGCCGTCTTAAAGCGGCTGCTTCGCCTGGTGCAAGTTACCTCGAATCCCGGACTCGTGGATGATAGCTACAAGGAAGAACCGGGAAAATTCTCTGAGTTATATCGACTGGTCCGTGAAGCGGCTGAGGACGGGAGCAAGGTCATTGTTTGGACTTCGTTTGTTCAAAATGCGGATTGGCTCTGTGAACGGCTAAGCGAATTTGGAGCGGTCAGAGTCCATGGTGAGCTTCCTATCGAAGCAAGAAACCGCGCTATCGATGACTTCAAGAAAAAGGATGGTGTGAATGTTCTGGTTGCAACGCCGGGTGCGGCCAAAGAGGGGCTGACCTTAACGGTAGCAAACCATGCCATTTATTATGACCGGACATTCAGTTTGGACGACTACCTTCAATCCCAAGATCGTATTCACCGAATTTCACAGACAAAAGATTGCTACATCTGGAATCTCATCTGCGAAGACACGATCGATTCCTGGGTCGATAGCTTGTTGCGGGCAAAGCGACTGGCGGCTCAGCTTCTTCAGTCAGATGTGACGCAAGATGAATACGAAAGCGCTGCGAACTATGATTTTGGCCGCGCGGTAACTGAAATTCTAAATCCGACGGCAGAAGCGACATGACCCAAGACGAAGATTACATTCTGATTCGCCAAAAAAAGATACCGGCAGTCTCGCGCGACATTCCGCATGAGGACCTGAAGTTCTGGCCGGACAATCCACGGGTCTATTCATTGCTGGACCGAAGTACGTCCGAACCCGATCAAGGCGAAATTTTTCGCTCGATGCTGAAATTGGAGCACGTCCGGGCACTCCGGCACGACATTTTGGACAATGGGGGCTTGATCGACCCGATCATTGTCCGTGACGGCGACTTGGTTGTTATCGAAGGCAATAGTCGGCTCGCAGCCTATCGCTCCCTGGCGTCAGACGACCCAGCAAAGTGGAATACGGTTCGCTGCCGCGTGCTGCCGGCAGACATTCAGGATGCTGACGTCTACGCGATGCTCGGCCAGTATCACGTCAAAGGTAAAAAAGATTGGGCACCCTACGAAAAAGCTGGGTTCGTGTATCGGCGTCACATGGACCAAAAGGTCGACATTCCTGATGTGGCCCGCGAGCTGGGTGTAAGCCCACAGCAGGTCAGGCATCTCGTCGACGTTTTTCAGTTCATGAAAGACAATGGCGACGACAACCGAGAGCGGTGGAGTCACTATGACGAGTTCCTGAAGTCTCGAAAGATCAAGAAAGCACGGGATGAGATCGCTGATTTCGACAACAAGGTGGTCGGTTTGATCAAATCTGGGTCAGTTCGGGCTGTGGATATCCGTGATCAACTTCCGATTATCTGTCAGACTCCGAAGATCCTCAAGAAATTTGCCAAAGGCGATGTCGACATCGAGGAAGCTTACACTGATGCGCGGCACGCAGGCGGCGACAGCGTCGAACTGAGCAAGGTCAAGCGCTTTAGAACCTGGATTTGCGAGCCCGACGTTCTGGATGAAATGGCGGACCACAATCCGGGGGTCAGGCAGAAGATCGATTTTGAGCTTAAGAAGATTGAAGCAAGGGTAGCAACGATACGCGAACAGTTGGAGAAGTCGAAGGCCAACTGAACGGACCGTCGTGTAGACGGCTCAGGCTAAGGGTTTGGTATCCTGATCCGAGGGCCAACTGGGTGGTCCAACAAGTTTTTACTTCTGGATCGACAGCGTGTCCCTGTCTATGGTAAGAAAACAAAAGGTGAATCGAGGCGGTAAATGGCCAATAAAAATATTCTTCTGGTCGAGCCAGGGTACCGAAACAAGTATCCGCCGCTAGGTCTTATGAAAATCGCGCAGTATCACGGCCCTGAGGGCAAGAAAGATCATGTTCGGTTTGTGAAAGGCGAAGACCCCTCAGCCTACGAAACAGCCTGGGACCGAGTCTATATCACCACATTGTTTTCTTTCGAGTGGGAGCGTACCGCACGAAGCATTAACTATGCTTTGGACTTGGTCGGCGGTCAGGCCCATCGGGTTTTTGTTGGCGGAATTGCTGCATCTCTGATGCATGATACTTATATCGCGAACCCCGAGTGGCGTGGAATTCGCTTTATCAAGGGGCTGCTCGGGAAGGCGCCAGCAATCTCTCTGGGTTTGGACCCATTTGACGAAGAGCTCTATGCGGATGACGTAGATGGCCAACCAATTGAAGATCTGGTCCCTGACTACAGCATCCTTGAACACATAGAATATCAATATCCGGTTTCGGATGCATACTTCACCTACACGTCACGTGGGTGCGTACGTAAGTGCGCCTTTTGTGGTGTACCGGCCCTGGAAGGTATGCAGCGCGATACGCACTCGCTGACACATGTTGTTGAGGGCGTGAACCGACTCTATGGCGAGAAACGCGACCTTATTTTGATGGACAACAATGTTGTCGCCTCAGCCAATTTCAAAGAGACAATCGCTGAAATCCTTGATCTCGGATTTCAGCGAGGGGCGACGCTAAAACGCGGGCGATATGAGTTGCAACGGCGCGTAGATTTCAACCAAGGCGTGGATGCTCGTATTCTTTGTAAGGATCCGATGTATCTAAAGCAGCTTGCCCGCATCGCGCTCAAACCATTGCGTATCGCGTTCGACCATCTAGGGGTGAAGAAACCCTACTCGCAGGCAATTCGCTTCGCGGCAGAAGCGGGAATTACTGAGCTGTCCAATTACATGCTCTATAACTTCCACGATGATCCAAAGGACTTGTTTGAGCGGATGCGCCTCAACGTGTCTTTGAACGAAGAACTCAATGTTCGGATATTTTCGTTCCCTATGCGCTATCAACCCGTTAACCGCCCAGACCGAGGGCATATTGGGAAAAAGTGGAACTCATACTACCTTCGCTCAATGCAAGTCGTCTTACAGGCGACCCACGGGGTCGTCAGTGGCGCGCCAGAATTTTTCAGAACGGCCTATGGTGACACGTATGACGAGTTTGAAAACATACTCCTTCGTCCCCATCACTTCATTTTCAATCGCTATTGGTATGAACAATTTGATGGCAGAGCGGAATTCGAAACGTTTCAAACGACTGTGAGCTCACTGTCTGCAGACGAGCGAACGGAGCTGATTGCGTATTTATGTGAACGCAACAAGAATGATTACTTACATGATCTCGGTGAACTGTCTAAGGGTCGTTTGAGAGATGCCGCACGCTTCTTTGTGCCGATGCCAAAGGTGGAAGAGGCCAAAATTTGGGAAGCCCAAAAGCGACGTCGCGTCGAAGATATCAGTGCCTACCTGGTTCCCGATGACGAACGGGTCGAGGACGCAGCACTGACTGACGAAGACATCCAGCCCGGAACAGTGGCAAAGGAAAGTACTAACAAAACCAAGCAAGCATTTGCATAATCGATTGGGATAATTGGACATGGAGACAACCGAAAAATTTGAGGAGCGACAGCTCGAAGAAGCGGAAGTCTTTGTTGGAAAAGACGTTCTCGAGTTGCTCAGCAGCTCTATGTACGTCAATCCCCTCGCGATTTTCCGCGAGTACGTTCAGAATGCGACGGATGCAATCGACGACGCAGTTGCAAGTGGCCTGTTGCCTTCGACAGATGAGGGGCAAATTGAGGTCAATTTGGACCACATTGACCGCCGGGTTGTCATTCGTGACAATGGGGTAGGGCTATCGAACGCTGATTTTCCGTCACGTATGATGTCGTTTGGGGCGAGCAAAAAACGCGGGACGGATGCTCGAGGATTTCGAGGGGTTGGAAGGCTTTCAGCACTGGGTTACGTCCAGCAGCTTATCTTCCGTTCCCGATCCAATGGGGATGCCCAGGTGCTCGAAGCACGTTGGGATGGTCGTACTGTTAAGAGGCTTCTCGCGGCGACGGACGAAGATACTGATTTGCAGTCGATCGTTCGGGAAGCTGTAACCCTAAAGCAGCTGGATCCCGAAGAATACCCAGCGCATTTCTTTGAGGTCGAGCTCGTCAAGCCCCGGCGAATAGCGAATGACCGGCTGCTCAACGAAGTAGAGATCGAAGCGTTCATTGGGCAGGTTTGCCCATGTCCGTTTTCACCGGACTTTTCATTCCGACAAGAGATCGCCGAATTACTGGCAGAACACGGCCGAGCTGGGCGAACTTACAATATTCATATCAATGGATCGGAAGCGCCGGTTTATCGCCCACACCGCGATGAGCTCGCATTTTCGGAGTCAAAGAGATCAGCCTTTCACAACCTGAAGCCATTTACGATCGAAGGCGTTGATGGCGAGACAGCCGCCGTTGGTTGGTTGATTCATCACGACTATCAGGGAGCAATTCCGGTATCTCAAGGGGTGAGGGGACTTCGTGCCCGTGTCGGGAATATTCAGATTGGCCATGACCGGCTCTTTGCAGAGATCTTCCCAGAAGACCGTTTCTGCTCATGGTCGGTTGGAGAGGTACACATTCTAGATGCGCGCGTTGTGCCAAATGGTCGCCGTGATGAGTTCGAGAACAATACCCACCTGGACAATATTGTCGCTCATCTCCGGCCAATTGGAGCAGAAGTTGCGCGCGAATGCCGCGTGTCTTCTCAAAAGCGAAATCGAATGAAGCTCTTTGAGTTGGCGGCGGACAAGGTCTACGAGAGGCTTGATGTCTTGAAGCAAGGCGCGGTGTCGAGCCGTTACGCCAAAACAATCAAGGCCGAAACAGGCTCGCTACTCTCGGAAATGCACAAAGCAACAGAGTTCGACCTTTTTGACGAGCAGGAAAAAGGTGCTCTACGAACACAGCTCCGCAAGATCGAGAGGCAAGTAGATTCGCAGGCCACCAAAGCCGATGGGGACACACTCGAAAATTTGCCGAAGCACAAGCGCGCAACTTACAAAGAAGTCATCGACCTAATCTACGATTGCTCGGTAAACCAAGTGGCCGCTAAGAGCCTTATTGACAGGATGCTCGACCGTCTGTCGCGCAAGTAAGCGCTAGCATTTTTAATCTGCTAAGGCGGGACATGATGGACGATTTCACTCAATACCAGCTAAAAGAATATGAGAATATTTCCCAGGCTCATTTCAAGACCAATGAAGTTCTTGCCACATTCTATAGGTATTTTCTTTTGATTGCTGCTATTCCGATCACCACAATCGGTATCGCCGTAATGAACATTTCAGATGACGGTATAGGCCCTGAAACACGCGTGCTTGGTCAGTACATATTTGGGATCTCGGCGTTGCTCTTGAGCATTGTTGGCGCGGCCGTGATTTCGTACATTGAGGGCCTACGATTAGACGCTATTCTGTATGCACGGGTTGTGAACTCGATCCGAGACTATTTCTTCAAGAAGCCTGGGAATGAAGAATTTGGGCCTTCTGTTCTACCTCGAGAGCGAAACAGACCCAGTTATGCGGGATTTGGTGCGGGCTTCATCATCTACTTCGCCTGCGCTATCATGAACGCGACGTACTTTTCCGCAGGCATCGTTGTACTGATGACAGATCGTGACGCCCCGTTGGAAACTCTTGCGTTATCGCATGCACAACTCGCAGGCGCCGTCATATCTTTCTGCGCCGTAATGACCGTTCAGGCGATTGTTCGGTGCCGCCTTATTGCTGACAAAGCAAGCAAGGGGTTTTAGACTTCAGAACTAGTACGATTTGTCGCCCAAAGCCTCTACAATATGCCTAGCAAGTCGTTTTGCCTGAGCTTCGTCCAGCTCTGTTAACAGCATTTTCAAGACAATTTCAAACTTTGGATCTTTGGGTTCTTCTGCGCCGTTATCGTCTTCGTTTGGTACATTCCCTTCATCCGTCGACTTATCATCGGAACTGTCATTCGTACCTGTATCGGCGTCGGTTTCGTCATCATCGTTCTCTTCGTCACCCGCTATCGGCAAGTCTTTTAGAGCCTCAGCAAGTTCCTTGAAACTGGCAGTCAGCTGGCTCACTTCCTTTGGATCAGCTCCGAGAAACTTTGTTGGGGAGCTCAGTTCACGGACCTGTTTCCTAATTAGCTCGTCGATCTCTGTTTTTTCGAATTCGGTGATCTCTGAGATTTCTAAACGGACAGTCAATTTCTGAAGTAGATCTTTGACAGCCTTGATTGCAGACCGCGTTGTCTGTGCGGCTCGGACGAGGGTTTTCACACGTTTTACGACCCGCTTTTTGATTTCCTCCCTTACTAGGCGCCAAGCTTCAGTGTCCTCAAACCCATCCCGTCGAGCATTAGGGATAATATGCGGATTTGTGATATGGATCTCACCAACGGCATAGGTCATCAGCCTGCGATCAGTTCCGCTGACGGTGGTTTCCTCCGCCAATCGTTGAATAATGGACATCCCGTCCACCTGAATGTTTTTGGAGCGGAAGCGAATACCAGCAACGGTATGATCCGAAATCTCGCCCGGGAAATTTGAAACCCCAAGCCAACCGAACCAACCATTTTCCTTCGAGGATACGGGTTCGATACTGTGAAGCTTTGAAACCCGTCTGCCGGCTGGATAATTACTGCGATAAGGCTTTAATACTGGGCGTCGTTCCCGCTTCTGCTTGGTCTCAACATGTACGGTGGGAAGATTATCCCCAAAGCCTTCTGCGAAGCTTCGAATTTGATCTGCAAACGGAAAATTGTCTGGATACTCTACGGGGCAAACCTCGCTTAAGTATGGTTCAAGAATTTTCAGATCTGCAAATTCTAGACCCAAATTCACAAGACCAATCATTTCTACTTTGGTGTAGTGTTCGCCTTCACTCGACGCGGTCGTGGACATTCTCGTCGAAGAACTGACCACTTCGCGAACATCTACCGGATCAGCACCAGGCGAAAAATACCCTCGGATTTGGCCACAATCAAACTCTATGGTAGTTGCGACGACCTCATTCTGAGCCGTAGTTGTGAACCGAAGGGTTGTACAGTACGCAATCCCGGCCAATCTCCCTATGCCTCGAAAACCAGCGTGTCGCGATGGGTTTTTTCGGCTGGCACCTAGTGACATCAGAATCCGAACAGCGTGCTCGGACGCAATGCCGGTGCCATTGTCCTGAATTGTGATAGATGGTGATCTTTGCGACCCGCCAATGGAGATGAGAATCCGACCCTCGCCTACTGGAAGAATTTCATTCCTGATGGCATCTTGGATCGCGTCAAATCCATTTTGGACGTACTCTCGGATGCAGTGAAAGGGATTTTCATACATCCCAGTCGTGAGAGTTTCTAAGAAGAACGATCCAACGTGGACGTCGTCCGGGCCAGGTGTATCGGTTCGAGTATTAGTCTTTGCGTTCATCTCAGGCTGACCCCGGTTCTTGGACCCCAAGCGATAAAGCCGATGTGATCTGGAACAATAAGTGTTGTATCAAGATCCAAATCACTGACAAACCAAGTGTCTGGAACTACAAACTCTTCCGCAACGAGCTCAAACAAATCTCTGACTGTCATCTCGATATCGCGACCGGTGCTCAGCAGAGTCCGATTTTTTGGGGCGTCCTCTTCCAAGAGTTCAACATCTCCTGCCAATAGGTTCACAAGTACGTCTTTGTCCAAGATAATCTCGACATCTATCGCTTTTTTGGGTTCATTGGGGAGTGTCAAATACTCAGTACGAATTGCTTTGAGGCGTGAAAGAACTGCTTCAAACGCAGGCTCCAACGATCCGGACAAGCCAGCTTCAAACAGTGCGTCAATCACACTGCTCTTAGCTGATGGCTTCTTTGGTTCACCCGATTCCGCAATGAAAACTGCTGCTAGAGCACCTACCAGTACATCTGACTTAGTTGAAACCGCGACGTCTTTTTCGGTCAAGACACGTGCCAACATTTCGGCGGGCTCAACCGCTCCTTGACTAGCTGCGGCGACCAATCCTCGGCCTATTTGAATCAGTTGCTCACGGCCGAATGAGTGCAATTGTGGTTCTAGGTCTCGCACTGCCTTGTTTTGTCCTTTCCATCCTTCAGTCGGTAAGGTTCCAATAACGGCGTCGATGGGTTTCTCAGGGTCGGGCTCAAAACCCATGTCACTGGACCTGAACGATGGAGCGTATTGATCATCTGACAATTCACCCCCTGCGGTCTGCGCACCTGCAGGTTTGATCGCCTCAGCAGGACCATCTTCTGCCTGTAGCGCAGCAGCAAGGTGTGAAACTTCCATGCGCTGGCGAGACCAAACCTGAGCTAACATTTCCACCGTGATAACTTGTACGCTTTCTAACGACGGGCATGTCTTCTTCGCCTCATAGACTAACAGCGGCAATGCCAATGTAAGTCCTGTGGAATTCGACTGAGGGCGCCCATTTTGGTCCCGAACTCTTTCAGGTATGTATACCCAGTCTCCTTTCGTCACGTCTTGCGTAACAACTACTAAGTGACTAGCGTCGAGCTTTCGGCAATCTTCCAATATTTCTAGCCAAATGATCAAATCGCCGTTCGGATTTCTCGATTTCCCCTTTTTTCTCACGGTTTTTTCATCGTCCTCTGAAACTTGAGGCGGGTCTCTAAAACCTGGCGGAATTTGATGCGCTGTTCTGAAGTCAGCAGAATTTCGCACTGCTTCGATGATCCTCGGTAGGTCTGAATCCAATCGCTGAGACTCAATAAATGGAAGAAGGCGGCTGGTAGTTTCATCTATGCTTGGTTCATGATGTCTTATCTTTCCTACTAGAGATGACACAGCATCCAGAGATGTAGTGAGCTCAGCACGGAATTCATCTCGCGTCATATCATTCACCGCTTGGTCATCTACATATCTGGCAGTGTCAGAACTCACTGCTCTGAAGAGACTATCAACACGACCGGCCAGCTTTTGCAGAGGTTTGCGTTGAATTCGGTCTCGTAGGTGTTCCCATGTTTCATTGGCCGCCCAAACAGGTATGCCAACGCGGTCGCTATATCGGGTGAGCCCTTGCAAGAGGTCGCCGCTAGCAGCGGCGCTCATTTCGAAACAATGGATTAAGACATTTGCGTCCAAATAGATCCTACCACGCTCAGCTTGAAGCGCCGCTTCAATCTGTGAGGTACACTCTTCACGCGATGGGGCAACTTCATGAAAAAGCATGCGACACTACGACTCTTTTGATAATCTGTTGAGAAATTTTGGTTATCAGTAATGCATGCGGCAAGTGTAACATCAAGACGATACAATGTGCTATTAGTCAAAATGACTTTCGGCGTTCAGGTCGGTAATCTGGATTAAATGCTCGGTCTCTCACAGTCAGGGCTACACTTAACATAATAAACCTTATGCGACATATTACAATAATATATTTACTGTTGTAATAATATACTAACGGAGTCATCCTGTGTGCACCCTACTGGCTGGGACAATACACATGCTTCGTTCAATTCAAAAATACACACTTTTGGTCGCTCTTGCGCTGCTCAGTTCGTTCGTCAGCATTGCCAATCGTGTGCAGGCTCAAACTTACCAGATCGATTGCGCAATATTGCTTTGCCTGTCTGGCGGTTGGCCTGCATCGGTCCCGTGCGCCCGCGCTCGCGCCGAATTCATCCGCCGGATCACGCCTTGGCCCGTTGAACCGCCATTACAGATTTGGCGTTGTCCCATGGGTGCCTCATACCAGGCTGACCAAACAGAAAACGGCTTTGGACGGATCTATGATATCCTATCCAACGATCAGAAAGGTATTCTGCTTCAGGCGGCTCCAAAGATGAATAGAAGCGTCGAACTAGCTCTAGAAAACGCTATTCTGCGAAGAGACGGATCTTCAGGTGCATCGTTCCACAGCGATTTGGCGCTCCGTATGATTCAAAACCGCGCTGATATCGATATCAGCGGGCCAGAGTTCAATTTCGTGCGTTCCATCCGCGTGTTTGATGTTCGGTACGCCCGCCAACATGAATCTGGGCGCGATGGCGACTGCAATCGTTCGGCGAACATTTATCTGGGAATTTACGGTACTCAAGGCGACTTTTCGTGGACGCGATCATCGCCGTCCGCACTTCCACCAGCACATGCCGGACTTGAGCGTTGGGGATCGAATTGCCCGAGCATCTACCATCGTTCGGTTTTCGTTGAATGGCGTGACTATGAGGGTAGCTACGGCTTCGAGCAGATCAACTACTGACAGCGGCAAGCGCCTCTCTCTCAATATCATCCAAGTTGAAGTGTTGCCTACGCGGCGTTTGAATCTGGAAGTTATTAAGCTTTTCAACCCTGACTTATTGCCTGAGAAACAGAAACGGCTGCAGGAAGCACTTTTTCGAGAAAGGTTTCTTCCTTAAAGCCTGCTAAAGGTATGTGAACAGACACACCCGCGATTGCTTCGGACGCTTTTGTGACAGGACAGCCGAGAGTTACCATACTTGGAGACGCTTCTTGTTTCACGAGTGCATAGCCCTGATTCCTACAGTGCAGAATTTCATCTTTAAGGGCTGCCGGCTCGGTCAATGACCAAGCAGTTATGGCTTGCATCGGGGCATTTTCGAAATAGGTGGTAAGGTCAGCGGCAGATATCGACGACAAAACGCATCGTCCACTGGCGGACAAGTGCATAGGTACTTTCCGGCCAGGTAATGTGTTTTCAAAATTTCCGCGAAAGCCCGGCAAGCGATGCACATAAATCATTGAATGCGACAAGGGCACCGAAAGAGAGACATCCAGGCCAAGTTCTTCACGCAGCTTTACGAGATGAGGCCAAGCGCGTTTTGCGAACTGATTGCGCGACAGGTAGCTGTACAGGAGATCAACCGTTCTAACCGTCGGACAATACCGCTTTGTACCAGCAATCTTTTCTACGTATCCCGCCTCGATCAACGTCGCAGTAAGCCTTTGCAGCGTTGGGACCGCGAGTTTTGTATGGTCGGCTAATTCCGTCAATGACATAGGTCCGGAAGATAGCGACAGCGCGTCAAGCACACGAAAACCGCGTTCAACCGAAGATAAATATCTTGGATCGCTCTCTGCGCTAGTCGTGTCCCACATTGATTTCATTTCCGTAAATTTCATGTTTTCAGATATGCGCCAATAGCAGCGGCTGCCTGGGCGACAGCTTCGCCAAAAATGTGCCGTTGCGCGTCGTCACGAAAAACCTTCGATGGTCCACCGATAATGATGGAGCCGTGTACATGATTGGATCCATCCACAACCGCCGACCCGACTGACGCGGCCCCCAGGAGAACCTCTTCATCCTGGTAGGCGTATCCCAGGTCCCGTGCGGTTTCTATGGCACGATCTATGTCTGCTCGGTTCACTAGCGTACGCGGTGTGATCCTTGGAAAGCGCGCGGTGTCAAGCAGGCTGTTACGGGTCTCAACCGGCAGTGCTGACAGAATGGCCCGCCCGGAAGCCGTGCTTGCGGCTGGCCAACGCCGCCCCAGCGGAGAGAGATTCAACAGTTCGTCTTTACTGGGAATGCGCGAAAGATAAACAATTTCGATCCCGTCCAATACAGTCAAATCGGCACGAGTTTCAAACCGTTCCGATAAATCTATGAGGTAGGGTGTGGCGGCTTCCAGAAACTGGTTATTTCGCAGATATCCGTAAACGGGCCGGAGGCATGACCTGCCAGGGACATAGCGGATGCCACCCTCTTCCCGCTCCAGATAGCCTAGCGCTTCCAATGTATAAGCGCTGCGTTGTATCGAGCTTGCCGATTCGGATGACAATTCGGCCATGTCTTTGACTGACAAAGCGCCATCAGAGCTTTGAAATAACTCTAGCGTCCGAAGTGTTTTGAGCAGAGCTGTGGATGTCATTGAGCAGAAAATCTCCTTTGATATCCGAAAGAACAACGGATCGATATGCTTCGCAATACCAAGATAACAGATAAATTTGTTGACTAACTACAAAAATGATTCTTACATTGTATTGTGAATACATAAATCGTTATGCGATAAATAGGGAGAACTAAGATGAAGAATATACTCAAGACTGCGGCCGCAGGGCTCGTCATGCTTGCTGGCGCTGCAATGGCTGACGATTGGCCGGAGCAAGGAATAAACCTGACCGTGGGCTACGGCGCTGGCGGAACAACGGACTCAACGGCGCGCGTGCTTGCCTCGCTGCTAGAAGAAGATTTGGGTGTGTCCGTCACGGTGATCAACAAGCCGGGTGGGGGCGGTTCCGTCGCGGCGGCGCTCGCAAGCGCGGAACGCCCTGACGGTTACAACATATTCACGTTCACAACCGGTGCGGCGGTTCTTTCACCGCATACGCAAGACCTGCCGTATGACACGCTGAACGATTTTACCTTCATCTCTCAGTATGGCGCATGGCATCTCGGCATGGTGGTGCAAGCAGATGCACCATACAATACCTTGGAAGAATTGATTGCCTTCGCCAAGGAAAACCCAGGCGAGATCAGCTACGCCATCGCAGGGACTGGGACTCCGCAACACCTAACAATGCTGCGTTTGGCCGGCGAGGAAGAATTGGATTGGAAAGCAGTTCCGTTTCAGGGCGGTGCGGCATCGGTAACGGCCCTTCTTGGCGGGCATGTTGACGCTATGGTGGGTGCGACTGAATGGCTACCACAAGTTCAGTCCGGCGATTTCAAGCTTCTTGCTATCCTGACAGACCAGCGCATGACACAATTCCCAGATGTCCCGACCCTGCAGGATCTTGGATATGACATCGCGGCCCCTTCAATTTTGGGTATTGCGGGTGCCGCAGGTATCCCAGATGAGGTCGTGGCAACCCTTGATGCGGCGATCGGGCGCGCGACGCAAAGCCCAGAGCTTCAGGAAATCTTCGACAATCTGGCAATGAAGATGACCTATCTGGACAGCGAAGCCTTTGAGCAGTCCGTTCGGGACAACTACGAGATCCAAGGTGAGATCATCCGCGCTGCGGGTCTGGGAAACTAACCTAGTAGAACGAAAGTGGCCTACCCTTCGATTGGGTGGGCCATCTTGCATTCCGGGGAGGGGAACGATGCAAACCATGAAACAGGATCTTTGGTCTGGGCTGGCACTGATTGGTCTTGCCCTGATGCTTTACTATTATCTGATACCAACCTGGGTTGGCGACAATACGTTCGGGGGCATGTCGCCCCAGTTCTTCCCGCGTTTCGGGACCATTCTGATCGGCTTCGGCGGCATAATGCTAACCTGTGGTGCCATTCTGAAATTATGGGAACACGACTCTTCCTTACCTGGTGATGCCGTGTTTGGAACGACCAATCTGCTCAAGGTAGGCCTGATTGCGGCAGCAATGATTGGCTTCATACTGATTTTTCAATGGGCTGGGTATCTCTATGCCGCTCCACCTTTCATCGCAGCGATGATGATTGTGTTCGGTGCGCGCAAACCCGTTTCGATTGTTCTTGTTTCGGCAATCACGACCGTCACCCTTTTTATTGTGTTCAGCTACGGCTTGAACCTCCCGCTGACATAAGGCGCATGATATGATCACCGATATTCTCTCGGCACTGGAAATGTTGATTTCCGTCCAGAACATGATCGCCATATTCGCGGGCGTTGCCTTTGGCGTTTTTATGGGCGCGGTTCCTGGCCTGACTGGCACGATGGGTATCGCACTGGTGATCCCGCTGACGTATGCGTTCGAACCGATCACTGCATTTGCACTTTTACTTGGAACGTACAAAGGTGCGCTGTTCAGCGGCTGCATCCCTGCAATCCTTATTAATACGCCAGGCACTCCCGCGGCTGCCGCCACGGTTCTTGATGGGTACCCTCTCACCCAAAAGGGTCGTGGCGGCGAAGCCATGGGCATGGCGTTGTGGGCCTCAGTCATCGGTGACGTTATTTCAACCATTGCATTGATTTTCGGGGCGCTGTTGCTTGCGCAACTCGCCACAAAATTTGGCCCGCCTGAATTTGCGATGTTGGTGCTGTTCTCGTTGACCATTGTCGCGGGCGTTTCTGGTGATTCAATGATCAAAGGCCTTATCGCCGCCGCCGTCGGGTTCATGTTCGGTACGGTTGGCCTCGACCCGATGATGGCCACTCCGCGTTTTACATTTGGCGAAATCACAATGCTGAACGGTATTTCCCTGATGGCGATGCTGACCGGCCTGTTCGCGGTGTCAGAATTGTTTATCCAGTCTGAGGCTGCATTGAGTTCCGTCAAGAATGTCGTCGTGCCAAAGGCAAAGATCAGCTGGGCGCAAATCCGCGAGAAATTGCCGACCATTCTTCGCGGTTCTGCCATCGGGATCGTTCTGGGCTCAATTCCGGGGTTGGGTGCTACCCCTTCCGCCTTCTTGTCTTACTCAGAGGCAAAGCGCGCGTCGAAGACCCCTGAAAAATTCGGTAAAGGATCACTGGACGGCGTAGCGGCTGCAGAGTCTGCCAATAACGCGACTGCAGGCGGCGCATTGATCCCGCTTATGGCGCTTGGCGTGCCGGGGGATGTCGTGACAGCCGTTCTGCTGGGTGCCTTTCTGATCCATGGGCTTGCACCAGGTCCGCAGCTTTTTGCGGAAAATCTTGATCTCGTTTACGCGATTTTCATCGCATTGCTCATCGCCGCGTTGATGCTTCCAGTTATCGGTTTGGCCGCAATCCGCCTCTTCTCTAAAATCGTGATGATCCCGCGATATGCGCTTTACCCGATTATTGCGGTCCTATGCATGCTCGGTGTCTACGGCTTCAACTCCAGCCCGACCGACCTTTGGATCATGCTCGGGTTTGGCCTTCTTGGCTACGGCATGCGAAAACTCGCGTTTCCGCTTGCGCCAATGATGATCGGGTTTGTTCTGGAACCCATTGGCGAACAGTCCGTGCGGCAAGCGCTGACCATTTCATCAGGTGACTGGCTCGTATTCGTATCGACACCGATTTCGATAACGTTCTTGGTTCTAACGCTGCTTTCAATCGCCTTCATCACGCGACGTACACTCAAAGATAAAAAAGGAACACGCCCATGAGCCGTGCTGCAAGTCGGTCCCAACGCATCACGAAACCGGCTGTCCGCAGTGACAAAGGCATCGTCACGTCGCAAAATCGCATTGCATCAGAAATAGGTGCGAATGTGATGCGGCAGGGCGGCAACGCAATCGACGCTGCAATCGCGACCTCGTTCGCGCTTGGCGTAGTTGAGCCGTGGATGAGTGGCATTGGTGGTGGCGGATACATGATTATCCGACGCGCCGGTGAAGAGAACGCCCAAGTTGTCGATTTCGGGATGCGTGCGCCTGCGGGTCTTCGCGTATCGGACTATCCGATCACAGGCGGCAAGGCCGGCGATTTGTTCCCTTGGCCGATGGTCAAGGACGATGCCAACGTGTTTGGCGCAAAAGCAGTGGCCATGCCGGGATTGGTGGCAGGCATGGGGGCCGCACACAAGGCGTTCGGATCAGTGCCGTGGGCAGATCTGTTGGCCCCAGCTGTCGCAGAAGCCGAAGATGGTTTGCTTGTTGACTGGTATGCGCAGCTTATCCTTGCTGGTTCTGCCAAAGGGCTGGCCCAGTTCCCAGCATCAAAGGCGATTTTTCTGGATGAGGATGGGTTCCCGAAATCCTCAGCCTGGACTGCCTTGGGGCAGACAAAATGCGACCTGAGTGCATTGGTGACCACCCTTGCAACGATTGCCTACAAGGGTTCCGACGCCTTCTATCAAGGCGACTTAGCAAAAACCATTGTGGCAGATCTACAGGCTGCTGGTGGGCGACATACAGTGGCTGACTTTGAAAGCTACCATGCCAAAATTGTTCCAGCGTCCGAGTTCTGCTACAGAAATCATAAGATATTTGGCACGCCACATATGACAGCGGGTCCAACGCTTGAACGCGTTTTTGACTTACTATCAAAGCTAACCCCAACTGGAGGCAAACCATCAGTCCAAGACATGGCAGCCTATGATTCCGTAATCAGGCAGGCCAACCGTGAGCGGTTTGAAACGATGGGCGACGTTACAAATGAACTCGCGCCAAGCTGCACCACCCATTTCAATGTCGTCGATGAGGAAGGAACTATGGTTTCGGTAACCCAAACCCTCCTATCGATCTTTGGATCACGTATGACACTGCCCAACAGCGGCATTTTGATGAACAACGGCATCATGTGGTTTGATCCAGAACCTGGGAAACCCAACTCTATCGCAGCGGGAAAACGTTGCCTTGCGAATATGTGCCCGACGCTGCTGGAGCGCGCGGATGGTACAAGGTTCGGGCTAGGTGCCGCTGGCGGGCGCAAGATCATGCCCGCGGTTGCGCAATTGGCGTCCTACCTTCTCGACTTTGGAATGGATGTTGAAGAAGCGATGCACATGCCCAAAATCGACGTCAGTCTTTCAGACACTACGATTGCTGATGAGGCGTTGCCGCGAATTACCAAGGACGCATTGCAAAAGCTGGTCCCATCCACGACATTTGCGCCCCGCACGGCGTATCCGTTCAACTTTGCTTGCCCGTCCATTGTCGGGCGCAACCACGGCCAAAATCAGGGTGTTACTGAAGTCATGTCCTATTGGGCGGATACGGTTGCGGCGGAAAGTTAATCCAGAATGAGCAGTTTTCTTGCCGAGATCAGCTGGATTGATCTCATTGCGTTTGCCGCCCTCATGTTGTCGTTTGCGTGTTTCGCGCCTGTCAGTCGGTATTTTCTAGGGCCCAATATATCAGGCCGCATGCTCGCTTGGCGGAAAATCTGGGTGCGGCAGCTCTTGTGGCGCGAAGAACGTATCACCGATGTCAGCCTCGTGCGCGGCCTTATTGGCAATGTTTCTTTCTTCGCCACCACCACAGTATTTGTCATTAGCGGCCTTGTGGCACTTCTGGGATCAAGCGAGGCGATCGCGCAAAGGTTGAACGCTCTTCCCCACCTCAAACCCGTCACTGAAGAAACCGTCGTGATCAAGCTTTGCACGTTATTGATCTTGGCGGTTATTGCATTTTTCAAGTTCGGTTGGTCAATGCGACTGCACGCAAATTCTCTTTTGATGGTCGGCGCGGCGCCAGAACCAAAAGACAGGGAGAGCGAATATGCAGACTATGTCGTTGAGCACTTGGCCGAGATGAGCGCTTTGGCCTCCTCTCATTTTCAGGGTGGTGTCCGAGCCTATTATTTTGGGTTTGCTTCGTTGCCTTGGTTAATATCAGCGTGGTTACTTTTCCCGTCACTGCTATTACTAATTGGCGTCGCGCTCAGACGAGAATTTTTCTCAAAGGCATTCCAAGCGTCACATCCGCCAGAAAGTTTTGAACCACTGCGTTCATGATGCGGAGTTGGTTGACGAACCGGCGCTAGATCCGAGCAGCAGCATATAGATTTCCATTTTCCCATATCGATAAGGTTCCAAATGAGGCTTGTGTTAGCGAAACATTCATTGACTAGGGCGGAAATACATTGAGTGGGGTTGAGCAAGAGGCAATTCCGGTAGCAAAGATACTGTCAAAAGACGCCGATATCCTTTTGGGCTGGCTTTATCTTTGGAAAAACGGAGATTTGTCGCCATTGTGGATTAGGACCGAGTCATCGCTATATCGGTTGGAAATGGTTATTCCAAAATACGACGCGATCCTTCTTACAAAACGCGACATTGATAGGATCGTTGCTTGGAATTTCAAAGGACTTTAGACGGTCATATCAATCTTTCTCAAGGCTTCTTGTTTTCTTGCTTCTGGTCTACGTTTCCCGACCCAAACGGACACTGAAATATTCGATCATATTTGATGGTTCATGTCTGTCGCCTGCTCTGCAGTTTCCAAAATTCTTGAGGCATCTACTTCTAAAGCTCTTGCAAGTATGACCAGTTCAATGACGTCAATCCGTCGCTGCCCGCTCTCAACTCGTGCTACAAAAGATTGATGACACTTCAACCGAATGGCAAGTTCAGCTTGCGTCAGTCCAGCCCTCTTTCTCGCTGCGACCAATGCTACGCGCAGCGCTTCATGTCCTGAACTTCTGATCGTTTTTGCCACGCGTCACAAACCTCTTGCGACAGCGCTAATCTAGAATATAGATTATCTAAAATTCAGATATTTTGAACCCTTGGTTTCAGTACTAATATCTGAGTCCATGCCTGGAGAACAATCAGTGCGAAGCATCGTCCAAGAAGAGCTGATACTGTTGGCTGACTTCATGCGCTTCTTCGAACGCACGCGTGCGTTCCTTGTCCAAACAGCGGAAATAGTCCTGAATGTCTTGAATATAGAACTCGAAGTCTTGCCGAATGATATCCGCGTATTCCGTCACCGCTTGGGGATCATTCGGTACAAACGGCCGTACCGGCGCGAGGCACGTTGCGGCTTCTGCGAGCTCAACGGATACAAGAATCAAGAGCATAGCCCACGCGCAAGTAGAACTGCACAACCAGAGGTTTCTCAAACCCCATATTTTCTTGAATATACTCACTACGCATGCCTAATGGGTGCGCGACCACAGTACAGCCGCAACACATAAATATACCTTGCGGACAATTATATACTATCGTATCTCTAGGCTTCAAGTAGGAATGCCTAGCGTTGCGTCTTTAGAGAAAGCGTGAGCCGGGCCATGAACTGGGAAGTCGAAGCACCAAATGTGGTCACGGAGGCTAGATTCCGCGAACTCGTGGAAAGCGGCTATAGCGCCGAGATTTTGTGCCAGGAGTCTGCGCACAAGAAAGGTCCGAGCTATTACGGCATCTGGATCATGCGCGCTGTCAGTGATGACGGAGTGGAAAAACTTCTGGTTACAGCCCGCACCCGGACAACGCATAACGACATCAAAATTCGAGAGTTTAAAACAATTACTGGCGTTGTGTCCTTCTTGGTTGGGGTTGGTTTCTCCCACGCCGATGTTCCGCTCGAAGAAGGTCAACGCACCGCGCATAAACTGGCCGCGGCCGCCAAAGGCAGCAGCAACTAGCCTTCTCTTCATTTGGCTACTTGCGCCTCCTGCGGCAGCCCAAATGGTTCTAGTGATGGAGAGCGACGGCTCGCTGACCGCCGCGCAATCCCAAAACAGCTTTGCCAGGAACTACAACGACGGCGTCGGCCAAGGCTCAGCGGCCGATGATCTCGCCATCTTTGGTGAAGCCGATGATGCTGCGGCACCAGAAGAAATCCGCGTTGCTGCCATTGCACTGCGCGCGCCCCTTCCCCGCGCAGACGTTCTTTCGGCAATTGAGGCCACGGCGCTGCGCTACGGCAGCCATACCGGCTTGCGCCGCGCAGGACTTTCGGTTTCAGACTGGCTCCTCCTCTTCCGCGCCAACATAGAGATTGAGAGTGCGTACCGTCAAAGCGCAGTCTCCAGTGCTGGAGCAATCGGCCTTGGCCAGTTGATGCCAGCGACAGCGCGCGACCTCGGCGTCGATCCCCGTGATCCCCTGCAGAACCTTGACGGTTCCGCCCGCTATCTTGCGATGATGCTTGAGCTCTTTGGCGATTCACGGCTTGCACTCGCAGCCTACAACGCCGGCCCCGATGCCGTTCGCCAGTATGGCGGAATACCCCCCTACCGAGAAACCCAAAACCACGTGACCCGCGTCATGGCGGTGGTCGCCCGACTGGAAGGAACAAACCCATGAGACATTTTACATCCTTGTTCACCGCGACATTGGCACTGTTCTTGCTGATCGCGGAACCTGCACTTGCGCAAAGCATCGACCTCTCCCCGATCCAAAGCCTGCTACAAGGCATTGTTGACGCGCTTACCGGGCCACTTGGCGTCGTCATTGCCACGCTGGCTGTCTTAGGCGTTTTTCTCAGCTGGTTCTTCAACATCATTGATCTGCGCCAAGCGCTCTGGGTGCTCGTCGGCATCGCCGGTGTTGCGGCTGCCCCCACAATCGTCGCCGCGGTCTTTGCCGGTGGCTGACCGCTCACCACTCTTCCTCGGCCTTGTGCGCCCGCCCAAGCTTCTGGGCCTGCCCATCATGTATGCGATGGTCTGGCTCTTTGGCTCGGTGCTGCTGTTCGTCTGGGTCCAGCACATCGCGATCCTTGGGGTTGCGATCGTGCTCTATCCCGTCCTTTGGAAAGCCGCCGATTGGGATCCCCGCTTTATCGATGTGATGATGACAGCGCTGCAGGAAACACCGCCCACACGAAACCGGCAGACTCATGGCGGCGACAGTTATGCCCCGTGATGAAACTGGCGACGAAGCCCTTGATCCTCGCACTTTGACACCGGACTGGTATGCCCGAGAAACCCGTCTCGCGCATATGCTCCCATATGTCAGCCTGGTCGATGACCGGACGGTCCGGACGCGGGTGAACGAGCTTTTCCAATGCATCCGGCTCGACGGGGTCAACAGCTACACGACGGACGATGCCTATCTCGACAAAGTGACGTCCCTCTTTGCCCGTATCGTCGCCCAGCTTGGACCAGAATTCAGCTATTATGTGCACAAGGTCTCAAAAGCGATTGCGCCGGAGCTTGAACCAGTGCGCGCCGGGAGTTTTGCAGGCGAAGTGGATCGCCAGTGGCGCGAGAAGCTGGCGACCAGCGGGCTGCGCGATAAGACACTGACGTTGACCATCATGCACCGTCCGCCGTCCAAGAGCTTTCTTCCATTTCTCAATCGCAGCGCACCCGAGCGCTTCAAAGAAGAAACTCAAAAACGCCTTCGACGGCTGAACGAGGCCGTGAATGTCTTCGCCTCGGGGCTGGCGGATCTCAAACCGCGCGTGCTGTCGGCGAAGTCAGGCGAGCTGATCGGGTTCCTCGGGGCGCTGAATACGGGCCAAGAACTGCCACTCTATCCAGCAAGCACCTACGGTTTCCTGTCGTTCAACGTGGCCAACACCCGCGTGACATTTCTAGAGGATCATTTTGAGCTTTCAGAAGGCGTCGTTGGCCACCGCTATGGCAAAAGCTTCACAATCGGCGAATATTCCGAGGCCACATCCTGCACGATGTTCGACATGCTCAATCTGCCAGTCGACATGATCGTCACCCATTCGTTCACGCCAATCAATTCCAACCTCATGGCAGGCCGCATCAAACGCCAGAAACGACAGATGCAGGCGTCACAAGACGCTGCCCTCTCGCTCATGGAAGCCCTCGACTTCGCCGCCGATGACCTTGAAGCCAAACGCCAAAGCTTCGGCGAACACCACATGGTCGTAAAGAGAAGAACAATCGGATCAGCGGCGCGAGGGGTTTAACCATCAGAGGCTGCACGACCAGATAGACCGAGAAGGGCTTCTTGCGGATCGTGCGGAAATCAAAGTCGGAAACCTGCGTCGCCTCGTCAATCGCGGGGTTTTGCCATTGATCCAGACCAGACGTCATTAGAAGCGAGACATAGGAGGTCAGCGTGTCGTTGTTGGTGGACGCCAGCCGCGTAAAGATCAACTTCGCGGCTTTGTTGTCGATCTCATGGCCCCGCGCCACATATTCTTTCTGCTTGTTGCCCCCCGAGGCGGCGATCCGGTAGATCTCGCCCAAGCTCGGCTTTTTGCGCTGGAAGGCCAGCAATCCTGCAGCCACAAACAGATCAATCCCGCCTTTTAGTAGACCCTGAACACGATCATTGTCACTTTGCAGAAACAACGTTGCCAGCAGCTGCAATTCCATCTGCTGACGTGCGGGGTCTTTCAGCTCATAGATGCGCAAAAGCGGGTTATAGCGATGGGTGCGCATGCCTTCCCAGTCCGTCGGCGCAAAGCGGTAGACCTTGTCGCCTTGGGCGGCACGATGACGCGCCGTCGCCTCAAAACACTCGCCTTTTACATCCAACGTGACGGCAGACCCCTGCCAAGTGAGCAGGTTCGGGATCACAAAGCCAGTGGTTTTGCCGCGCCCCGTTGGTGCCACAATCAACGCATGGGGAAAGACCTTAGAGGTGATGTATCGCGCGCGGGATTTCGGGCTGCCCAATTTGCCCAGAATAAACCCGCTCCCTGGCTTGCCAAAGAACCCGTTGGTTTTCATCTCGCCGCGCTTTTGCCAATGGGTCTGACCAAAGCGTGTGAGGGCTGAGCCGGACAGGGCTAGACTCATCATCAGCCCGGCGACGGCAGCACCGCCGATGATCAGGTTGATCAGTTGGAAATCATCAGGCCGTCTATCTCTGATCCAGAGGTAATTCTGCGCGATATATCCAAAATCGATATCGGCGCTGAACCCAAGGGCTTTAAAGGTCAGCACAGCCGAGGCAATGGTGTAACCCATCGCGCCTGCCACCAAAGTGACCAGAACCACACCGATGGCAATCCGCACCCTGCCCATGGACCCGCTCAATGGACCTGGCCCCGCACTGTCTCGCCGTCCACGTCCGCCGCGCGGTGTCTCTCGACTTCAACATCTGCCAACTCATCGACAACTTGTCGCAACGCATCCGAGTTTGCGGTTGCCGCATCCGATTGCAAATAGACCTTTGCGGCATAGAGACGGTCGAGGCGATCTTCGATCACGTTTTCCAATGCGTCGCTGTCGCCGTCCTTCAGACGATCCAACTGCGCCGTGTCCAAAACCCGCGCCACCTCAATGCGGAAGGCCTCACGATCTTGATCGGTCTCAAAGGGCGACGAGAGTTCACCTGCCCGTTCATGGGCGAGAACGCGGGACAGTTCGGGCGTTTCATTCTGGTCCGTCTCGCGCTCCGTAAGGGGTATCTCTCGTTCCGCGCCACGCGCTTCATAGACGCGCGCGTATGTGTCGCCGAGGCCTTCCGCCAGCTGCTCGGGCATATCGGGATATCGCGTCTGTAGATCGCGCGCGACGGAGACGGAGATTGGCGTCCTGCTGTGTGCGCCCAAACGCGCCGCTTCAACCTCAATGATGATCCGGTCAGCAGCGGCCTGATCTACGATCACCGCCCTGCCCTCCTCGCCCATACGGATCACATCGGCCGGGCGCGCAATCAGCTCTGGATGGTCGCGCAGATAGTCCCGCTGTTCGTCCTCCAAACGCTCTACAGCACGGTTTTCGATCACGGCGTGGTCTCGGTCTTCAGTCTCGGCTTCAATTCGGGTCTCGATGCGAACGGCATTGGTAGCGGTTTCAATCTGGGTTTCGGTGACATGCGCCTGAACTTCGCGGGCGTCTTCAATGACCCCGTCACGGCGCAGCACACCTTCCCGCTCCAACATGGTTCCAAGCTGCACATGCACATCATTGAGAATATCCCGCGCCTGTTCCAAATCCGCGCGGCGCTCAAGGTTCAGATCCTTCGCCTCGGCCACCTTGGACAGATCATCTGCGATCCATTGATGCTCAAGCGCCGCGTTCTGCGCCCCTGTCTCCATCCGGGCCACGACCTCGGACGTACTGACCCCCGTGCCGCGCAGTGCTGCATCGACGCGGGCGCGCACCCGTGGCTCAGACAGACGCTCCAGCTGGCTTTGCTGAATATTGGCCTCAGAATAGACTCCACCTTCTGACGGACCCTCCGAGAGGGAATTGGAGCGCAGCCCGAGCGGCTGCATGTGCTGCACCCGAGCTTGGATGGCATTGAGGGACTTCTCCAGCGCAGGCCGCTCCGCATCCGGCTTTGCTGCGATCAGATCTGTGATGTTGGCGACCTTTTCCGCGTAACGGCTGCGCAGATCCTCGAACGTTTCGTCTTCGGCCATGTAAATGCCTCCTGCGGTTTCAACGTGACCCCCCTTCGCCAGAACCTCGCCCGCACGGAACAAGACCTCAGCAATGTCTTCACGGTTCTCGGAGGATGCCTCGGCAGCCAGCGAATGGAACATGATTTTGGTGTTTGCGATCTCGGCAAGCGTGCGGGTCAGGTCTTTGCCCACCCGTTCGCGCTCCACTGGCACCCTGCCCTCTTCCTTGGCGGCATAAACCTCGCGGATGCGGGGAGGGTAATGCACCTCGCCACGATCTATCCGCCGCGTGGCTTCCAGACGCACGCCGTAGGTTTCAGCCTCTTCGACCATCGCCAAGCGGAAGTCGTCATAATTGAACCGATGATTGCGTGCCAGATAGAAGAACTCGCCCTCTTGCGAGCGGCGGTTCAACACCAGATGCGCATGCGGGTGGTCGCGGTCCTCATGCACCGCAATGATGTAATCGAAGTGCCCCTCATCGGTCTGGAAGAACCGCTCGGCCACGTCGGTCGCGATGTCGCGCACGTCTTCTCCGCGCGTGCCAATTGGGAAGGACATCAGCAGATGTGTGGTCTGCCCAAGCTTGGGTTTAAAGCCGCCGTCCCACCGCTTGGCAAATCGCTCGGTGAGGTCTTTGATCTCGCCGCGATCAAGCTTGGATTTGCCATCCAGGAAACCGCTGCTATCGACGATATGGGTGGACTTCGTCGTGAGGTATTCGAGCTGGTTGGACAGCTGGGATTTGTTCTGCGTGCCCCCGCCCCGGATCGCCTTGAACACGGCTGCCCGATGCCCCGCAGCGGCGCGCACCATCTGCTTTTGTTTGGAGACATGCAGACCCTGCACCGAGCCTCGGATCCGGCTCCACCCGTCCCGAAACACCTCGCCCGTAACAGCGTCTACCGCAACGGCGGTCCGTGTCGTATCATTCAGCCGCATGGGCAAATTCCCTCAGAGCGGCAGTAGCTTCCAGCTGCATCGCATGACGACGGCGGCGCACAAGCAGGTCAATCTCGTCTGCGCTGTCGAGGATGAACCGCGCCAACCCGCGCATCTGCGCAAGCCGCAATTCCGAGAACTCGGGGCCCGTTCCCTGCCCCGCCCGATTGGCCTTTTGCATCTGCTTGGCAATCTGGGCGACACCGTTTCCAACCTCATTCAAAGAGGCGCGATAGCGCGCCATCTCAGCAGCAAGCTGAGCATCGGGCACAAATACCCCTCCAGCGGCCTGTATGAGCCGTCTCAGCCCCTCTGCGCGCGCCTCGATGCCAGCGGCACCCAAGACCTCATCAAAGGCACTAAGCTCGTCCGGTGTCAGCTTGACCGTCACGGCTGCGGTCGCGACACCGGTATCTTTCTGCCGCTCTGCATCTGCCTTCACGATATACCGGACCGCGCGCGACGTGACCCCAAACCGTTTGGCCAGGTCTAACGAAGACACCCCGTCCGCGGCTTCGCGCACGATCGCCATCTTCTCGATCTCAGATAGTCGTTTCGCTTGGGACATGCGGAAGAAAGCCCCCCTATTTCCTGCCACCTTCATATAAGGCTGCACCCAACATACGAAACTATACTAATATGTCAATAATATACTTACGATGAGTTGGGGTGCGGGCAGCCTTTTATTCCGTTTCACGCCGAGCACCGCAGGTGCGAGGCCGCGGCCCAAAGGGACGCCAACAAAAACGTCAGCCGTCCTTCAATTGTCTCAAGTTGTTGAGGAATTCGCGCTACCTAGAACGAGTTCTGGGTAGTGTGTTGCGATGTCTCGGAATGTATCATAAGCGCTGCCATTCTGGTTCACCCACTTGGCAGCGACCAGAAAGCGATTTGGAAAATCGTTGAGTGCTCTCTGTAGCTTTTCTGTAGTTTCAGTGCTCAGAGCACCCAAATCAGACAATCTTCAAAGTGAGGCTTGCACGTCAAATATCCGCGCCCCTAGCCGTAAAAAGCACGACCGCCATCGCCTGCGATGGCGCCTTTCTGCGGCCCCTATTCAGGTTGATTGACCCTCATGATCGGTAAGAACCATGCTGCTTGTCACGCCAACAAACAGCGGGGTGATCTGATACTCTCCGTGTTTCTCAAGTGGTGGGGTCACAGCGACAATTGCCACGGCGGGCTCACCATTGAGAAAGCAGGAGAAGAGAGCAAAGTTGTCGTGCCCTCTCGATGTCAGCGCCTCGAATGCGCTGATGTGTTCGGGGTGGATATAAGTACTCATGCGATGATCCCGCCGGCCTGCAGTGCGCGCTCCGCATAGATGCTGATCGGGGCATTTGCTTTGAAGTGTAGGTCACGCTCGATTGGCAACCCGAGGCGACCGCGATGTGCGTTGAGAACGCTGATCCGGACGGAGCCCAATTCGGGATAGCCCAGCCCGAGATCACAAAGTCCAAACGCGATGTCGCGATCATCAGGGTCAATCTCGGTTAAGAGCCAGGTCGCACCACCGTCAGGGGTGAAGAGTTTGACAACAGGTTCATAATCGATCGTATTTTTACCGGCTTCCATGCGGGCCTGATTGGCGCGGCCATTGGCGATGAGTTGGTCGAGGATGGTTTGAGGAAAAAGGTCCATGAGGATGTCCTGCAGAATTGTGGTGAGAGATGGCGGGAGGGCAATGCGCCCTCCCCTGAGACGAAGGCTCACTCGACGACTGGTTCGTCGTCAGCGTCAGCTCTGGGCTCGAAGAGGACCAGTTCGCCATTGATCGGATTGGCGAAGAGCTGGATCGTCATGAAGGATTTGGCGCCCTCGTTTTGAGGGAAGGCGACGCCCACTTTGTGAAAGCGGGTTTTGCCATCTTTGCCAGTGTCGGGCGTGGTGACGGTGTAATATTTGGTCATGTCGGTTTCCTTTCGTTTTCGATGCAAACGAGAGACCGGGGCCGCCCGGACCGGCTGTCATACTGAACTTTGATCCGCGCGGAATGACTGCGCAGCAGGCAGGGGAAAGTTCTGCTTGAAGGGAGCAAGCGAGGCGCGCGACCGTCAGTCGGGACAGGTCACGGAGATTGCATCAAATAGAAAACGGGAGGAAAACGGCGTGGCCATTTGGAGCTCCTGAACCGCCCATGCGGTACAGGATTGCAAAATCGCATTGCCAATACCGCCGCCCAATTCAAATGCCGTGCCAAATCCACAATGACATCCTGCGGTTTAGCCTGTTATCTGGCGCTATGATCAAACTGCGTTCCATCGCTGACGACGATCCCATCCTCGAGCATTCCCGCCTCTTGAGGGCGATGAAGCTCGCATTCGACTATGCGCAATCAGAAGGCGGCATCGGGCTGACCCAGACCAAAGCCTTCAACCGCAAATTCGCCCAATGGATGGCTGACCATTCACCTTGGCCCGAATACAGCACCGTAGAGTTGATGCGGCTCAACAAAGTCCTCAACGAATGGGACGTGCCTCCGGCTATAGTGGTCCATGATCTGCTGATCGTTGGGAAGTTTGGTCGGCATTCAAAGGGCAGATTCCAAGTCTCGAAAAAAGCTCAAGGACTCAGGTACAAGCGCGGCGCGTTCTTCACACAGATCGCAGAGACCTACCTGTTTGAGTACAATCACTCCCGCAACAGCAGGTCAGAGTTCGCGGCACATGGTAACTGGGACATCTTCCTCAACATCATCAACGTCGAGGCCGAGCAGGGCCTAACAGAAGCGCATCTGGTGAAGACGCTTTACGGCATTGAGCGTCGTGAGCATGTCTTTGATCGTGAGTACCATGACCACGCTGGCTTTCTGTTTAGCCACGTCCTGCGGCCACTCAGTTGGATCGGCTTTCTGGAAGAAACCTCAGACGGTCGCCGGTTATCGGATCGTACCTACTGGAAAACGCCGCTTTGGCGTGCTTGCCTTGTTCTCGATACAGACGACATGGTGGATGCGCCGCAGCGGCATTGAAAACCGTAGCCACGACAAACAGGCAGGAGTGAGGCCACAAAGGCGACGGCAGGCAATTGTGTGGCGCCCGACTGGCTGTTATCAAACGCATCAATTGACAAGAAAGATATTTTGCGTTTGGCCAGTGAAGCTCCTTACCCCGGCAGTAATGCCGACGCCGTACAGATCATCGAACTGGCAGAAGCATATTATGAAGCCGCCATATCGCTGTTCGCAGGTGCGAAAA
>Ga0316204_10002464_pt1 | contig 41636 bp, 44 predicted proteins | sample 6monrhotite_MG_2_FD_205661 | JGI IMG/M metagenome (GOLD analysis project Ga0316204, IMG submission 205661) | Microbial mat bacterial communities from mineral coupon in-situ incubated in ocean water Damariscotta River, Maine, United States -... | ecosystem: Environmental > Aquatic > Marine >...
TTCCTTCTCCTCAGATTTTCAAGGTCGCGGGTCGGGTGCGGCGCAGCCACATCGCAACCTGAATGCGCGTCACCCAAATCGCGGTGAACATGGATGAAATGATGCCAAAGGCCAGCGTCACCGCAAACCCCTGAACCGGACCGGAGCCGAATGCGAACAGCAACGCAGCGGCGATCAAGGTGGTGATGTTGGCGTCCATGATGGTGCCGAACGCGCGCTTGTAGCCCGTGTCCACCGCAGACATCACACCGCGCTCGGTTCTCAGTTCCTCGCGGATGCGCTCAAAGATCAACACGTTGGCGTCCACCGCCATACCGATGGTCAGCACAATCCCGGCAATGCCCGGCAGTGTCAGCGTTGCACCGAAAGCCGACAGCAAAGCCACGATAAACACCATATTCATCAACAGCGCGACGTCGGCGAAAATACCGAAACGGCCGTAATAAATGACCATGAAAATGATCACCAAAACCAGCCCGATGACCGACGCGATTTTACCCGCAGCGACACTGTCCGCACCAAGGCCCGGCCCGACCGAGCGTTCTTCCAACACCGTCAACGGTGCCGGCAACGCACCGGCGCTGAGCAGCAATGACAGCTCCTTGGCGCTTTCGGTGGTAAACGTGCCGCTGGTGATCTGACCGGATCCGCCGGGGATGATGCCCTGGATGGTCGGCGCGCTGATGACCTTTTTGTCGAGCACGATAGCGAACGGCTTGCCGAGGTTTTGGCGGGTGATGTCGGCAAACTTTTTACCGCCCACCCCATCCAAGCGGAAGTTCACCGCCGGTCGGTTGCCTTGATCGAAACCCAGCGAGGCGCTAACCAAGGTGTCGCCACTGACCGCAACGCGCTTTTTCAACAGATACATGCGCGGCTTGCCCAACGTGCCGAACTCATCGACCGACGGCAGCAGCATCGATCCCGGCGGAACCCGTCCCGCCATGGCGTCGGCCAGCGAACCCTTTTCGTCCAACAGGTGGAACGTCAGCTTGGCCGTTTGGCCCAGAAGTTTCTTGAGCTGTTCGGGATCGTCTTCGCCCGGAACCTGCAACAAGATCCGGTCGTCGCCCTGGCGGGTGATGGTCGGCTCTTTGATGCCTTGGGGATCGACGCGGCGGCGCACGATTTCGATGGATTGCTCCACCGCTGCGACACGGCGTTCCTTGAGCGACTGTTCGGTCAAATTCATGGTGATGTGACCATTGTCGCCCAGTTCGGTCGCAAAGCCGGTGTCGAGCTTACGGACGAGGTCGTAAGCTTTTTCAGCCTCAGCCACGTCCTTGATGGTGACATTGACGCCCGATGCTGTCGCGCCCAAGCCGCCGTAACGGATGCGTTCCTTACGCAGCTCGGTGCGCATGGCGTCGACCAGTGATTCCAGCCGTTCCTTAACCACCACGCCGACTTCGACTTCCAACAACAAGTGCGAGCCACCGCGCAGATCGAGACCGAGGTTGATCTGACTTTGGGGTAAGAAGTCGGGTAAGCCCGCCGCCGTGTCACTGTCCAACAGGTTGGGCGCGGCGAACGCAAAGCCCAACGCGCACAGAATGCCGACCACGGCAAGCTTCCAGGTTTCGATCTTAAGCATGACAGGCTTTCTGTTGTGATGATTTGAGGTCGGGCACGTTAAAGGATCAGGAGCCTCAGCCGCCGAGCAGTTTTTTCAAACCGCTGCTTTTGCTTTTGCTTTTGCTTTTATCGTTACCGCCTTCAGGCGTGTCGTCATTATCGGACGCGTTGTCGGCCTTATCGGCGGGTTCGGTCTTGGCCATCACGGTGGCGATGGTGTCGCGCAAGACGATTACGCGAATGCCGTCGGCGATTTCGACCTGAACTTCGGTGTCGCTTTTCACCTTGGTGATAGTGCCGATGATGCCGCCGCCGGTCAGCACACGGTCACCGCGACGCACAGCCGACAGCATTTCCTTTTGCAACTTCGCCTTTTTTTGCTGCGGACGGATCAGCAGAAAATAGAAGACCACGAAGATCAGCAGCAAGGGCATGAACTGAGCGAACATGTCACCACCGGAGGCGGCACCTGCGGTTTGTGCGAAAGCGGGTGAAATCAACATTGGAAACTCCTTAGGCCCCCGCTGGACGCCCGAATGGCGCGCGCGAACTGAGGCATATAAAAAAGACTGCGGAATATATAGCCGTATCGGGCGTGTATGCAAACGCTGAAAGGCTTTTTTAGGGCACTCATTTTGGCTTTCGTGCTCCACCGGGGCCATTGACGACCGCGCAATCCGCGTTTAGCGTCCCTCACCATGACAGATCACAGCACCATCCCCGTTTTAGAGCGCATCGCCGACGCGTTGGAGCGCCTGGCCCCTGCGCCCAAGCCTGCGCAAAACCTCAGCGTCGCCGACGCCTATGTGTGGCATGCCGAAGGCGAGCGCCTGGCCCCGGTTGCGCGCGTCAATCGGGTCGATTTAGAGCTTCTTAAAGGCATCCGCTCGCAAGCCGACACGCTGCTGCAGAACACCCGCCAATTCACCACCGGCAGCCCCGCCAACAATGCGCTGCTGTGGGGTGCGCGCGGCACCGGCAAAAGCTCGCTGGTCAAGGCCGTGCACGCGACGATCAACCAAGATCGCACCCAAGACGGAGACGCTCCGCTGTTGTTGGTGGAAATTCACCGCGAAGACATCCCCACCCTGCCCCGGTTGCTGGAGATTTTGCGCGTAACAACCCGCCGCACGGTGATCTTTTGCGATGACCTGTCGTTCGACGCCGACGATGCCGAGTACAAGTCGCTCAAAGCGGTGCTCGACGGCGGCATCGAAGGGCGGCCCGATAACGTGATTTTTTACGCCACCTCGAACCGCCGCCACCTGATGGCCCGCGACATGATCGAAAATGAGCGTTCGACCGCGATCAATCCATCCGAATCGGTGGAAGAAAAGGTCTCGCTGTCGGATCGTTTCGGTTTGTGGCTGGGCTTTCACAATCTGGCCCAAGCGACGTATTTTGAGATTTGCGAAGGCTACGCCGCGCATTACCAGCTCGACATCACCACCGAAGAGCTGCGCGCCCAGGCGCTGGAATGGTCCATGACCCGCGGCGCGCGCTCCGGTCGCGTGGCGTGGCAATTCATCCAGGATTTGGCTGGTAAACAGGGCAAAAGCCTGACTTAAACGCTAACCTCTTAATTGCCGCTGTAACCGCGCGAAACATATGGTTTCTTGCCCTGCACCGACTGCTTGATGGCGATGTTCGCCACCACCGCGCCCATAACCACCACAGCAATCATAAACACAAGCAACGTGTAACGGTGCGCGTTACCTTCGCGTCGAGATTTGATGTTGCCGATCTTGGCGTAGAGGGTTGAAAAATGCTGGTCGATTCTTTGGATTCTGGCGATCTCATTGAACTGCCAAAACTGATACATCAGCAGCACGAAAATCACGCCACATGCCAGCAAAATGGTCAGCGCCGCCAGCAAATTGGCGAACTCTTTATCCGCTGGGGTTGAAACCGCAATGGCGATACACGCGCCGAGCACCAGCAATGCTGAGCCCACAGATCGCCACTGAATGTTCTTGGCGAACAAAATGGCGGCCGCGGCTTCCGAATGCATCATCCGCAGCTCTTTATGGGTGAACTCGTCAAGGTCCGACGGGCTATTTTCAAAAGGTTCTTCCGCAGGACCTGCGTCGTCTTTGGGTTCTTTTTTTGGTTCTTTCGCCATAATCAATACCCCACTCATGCACATCAAAAGAGAGTGTCGTGGCCGAAATCATACCACAACGGTTGGTGATACGTGATTTCTAATTCTCTTTCATACACTTAGGCACTTTGTTTAGGTTTCCAACACAAATCCCTGTTTTTTGCACACCGCGCGCATGGCGAAGATCGAACGAATGCGCGCCACCCCGGGCAGCCGCGACAGGTACGATTTGTGGATGCGCTCGTAATCTTCCGCCGACGACACCGCGACACGCACCAGATAATCCGCCTCACCCGCCATCAGATAACATTCCATCACATCGGGGATTTCAGCGATGGCGTGCTCGAACGCATCGAGAACCGCTTCGCTTTGGCTCGACAGGGTGATTTCGATAAAGATGTTCGACGACCGACCCACCGCAGCCGGGTTTAACAGCGCCACATAGCCGTCAATCACCCCATGCACTTCCAAGCGCCGCACCCGACGCAAACACGCCGACGGCGACAGGTTCACCTTATCGGCCAAATCCTGGTTGGTGATGCGCCCATCGGCCTGAAGCGTGTCGAGGATTCGCATATCTGTTGAATCGAGGTCAGCTGTATTAAATGCAGTCATTGCACACATCTTTCTAATATTCGCAGATTATTGCGCGATAAGATACAAATGCTAAATTTTCTTCATAATAATTGAAAAATTAACGCATTTTTGCAAGCACCTTTCTCGTGATCTCAAATATCCTCATTGCAGATTTAACGGACATGCCTTCGAGGCTTACCCAGGGAGTTGCTACAAATGTTGATCGGTGTTCCGAAAGAGATCAAAAATCACGAGTATCGCGTCGGTTTGACGCCGGACAGCGTGCGTGAGTTCGTCAACCGTGGCCACAGCGCCATCGTCGAAACCAACGCTGGCATCGGCATCGGTTGCCCCGACACGCAGTACGAGGCCGCTGGCGCCACCATCGTCGGCACCGCCGCTGAAGTGTTCGAGCGCGCTGAAATGGTTGTGAAGGTCAAAGAACCCCAAGCCGCTGAGCGCAAAATGCTGCGCGAAGACCAAATCCTGTTCACCTACCTGCACTTGGCCCCCGACACGGCGCAAACCCGTGATCTGGTCGACAGTGGTGCTGTGTGCGTGGCTTATGAAACCGTCACCGGCGCAAATGGCGGCTTGCCTTTGCTGGCCCCGATGTCGCAGGTCGCAGGTCGCATGTCGATCCAGGCTGGCGCGCATGCACTGGAAAAAGCCCACGGCGGCGCGGGCGTGCTGCTCGGCGGCGTGCCCGGTGTGGCCCCGGCCAAAGTCGCCATCATCGGCGGCGGCGTGGTTGGCGAAAACGCCATCCAAATGGCGCTCGGCCTCGGTGCCGACGTGACGGTTTTGGATCGCAATGTCGACGTGCTCGACCGTCTCAACAACCGTTTCGGCCCGGCGTTGAAGACTCTCTATTCCTCCGTTTCGGCTTTGGAAACCACCGTTTTGGATTCCGACCTGGTGGTCGGCGGCGTGCTGATCAAGGGTGCTGCTGCACCGAAACTGGTCACCGCCGAAATGGTCAAAGCCATGCGCCCCGGTTCCGTGCTCGCCGACGTCGCCATCGATCAAGGCGGCTGCTTCGAGACTTCGCACGCCACCACCCACGCCGACCCGACCTACATCGTCGACGACGTGGTGCATTACTGCGTCGCCAACATGCCCGGCGCGGTGCCGCGCACCTCGACCTATGCGCTCAACAACGCAACGCTGCCGTTTGGCCTGGAACTCGCGTCCAAGGGCTATCGTCAAGCGCTGTTGGACAACGCCCACCTGATGGAAGGCCTGAACGTCTATCACGGCCAAATTACCTACAAAGCCGTGGCCGAAGATCAAGGCTACGCTTTCGTCGATCCCGCAAAGGCGCTTGCGGCTTAATTCAGCCTCCCGCGTCCAACTGAAAAGGCGGAGTTCCCTAACCGGGAACTTCGCCTTTTTTTTGCGAGCCTAGAGCCCAAACAAAAATGTGCCGCAGATAACGGTTCTGCCGACCACCCAAAAGCGGACGCAATTTAACATCCCCTGGAAGGTCGGCTTATAGCCAAATAGAGACATATAAAAACAGAGCCATAAGCGGGTCGGGCATTACTCTTCAAAAGTGATGTTATATTTTTGCAGAAGCAATCGTTCTTTTTCACCCTTCATCGACAAACGCCCCTCATCCCAAACCTTTATGAGTTTCTGTCTTTTTGCAGGGGGAATTTTTGTTGAGTATATCGGTTTTTCGACCAATTTTTTGTCTAGGCCGGGGCGCACGATCTCTAGGTCATTGTTCAAGTTCAGCCGATTTAAAACAAACTGAAGGACGAGATCGTTATCCGCATAGAGATCGACTCTTTTTTCTTTAATCATGTTGAGGACGCGGTCAACCACATCGTCGTAACCAGCAACAACTTCAACGAAATTAGAGTTTTTGGGATCATCAATATAATTTTGATAGTCGGCACTCATTGAGCTGTAATCCCAGCCAGGCCCGGTTGCGACATGTTTGCCTTTTATGGATGGAATACCGTTATAGCGCCACGGGTCCCCTCGTCTAACGACAAAGGCTGTAGTGTAGGCAAACGTTTCTTGGTTGGCATACACGAAGCCCTTTTCGGGAACCTGCGAAAGCACGTATTCCGGCAACATATCGCAAAGACCGTTTGCCACCATATCCAGCCCCCGAGCCAGAGGAACCTCGTAATATTCCAGTTCATAGCCTTTTGATGTGTATATTTGGTCCACCATATCTATGACAACGCCACGCGCAGAAGATCCTTTAGATGGAAATATTGTCATCGGGGGCCATTGGTCGTAGCAAACTTTCAATGTCTCAGCATGCCCCATGTTGGGCATGCTGATTCCGATCAAAAAAAGCATGAGAGATAATCGGCGATACATTTTTTACCTTTCGACGCGGTCGCGGCCTTTTCCTTTGGCCCCATAAAGTTTTAAATCGGCGCGTTTAAACATCTCGTCGATTGAATTGTCCTTTGGCTCGGATGATACAATGCCCAGACTCACAGTGTAGGCGACTGTTTGGCCATCAACTTTCAAAGTTGAATCGCCAATGGCCTTTCGTAATTTATCGGCAAGCTGAAAGGCACCGTCATTTTCCGTATCAGAGAGAAATATTGCAAATTCTTCTCCGCCGACTCTCCCAAAGAGGTCTGATTTTCTCAAAAACGTCTGAATTGTATGCGTGAAATGAATAAGCACTTTGTCACCGGTGAAATGACCGTAGGTATCATTGACCATTTTGAAGTGATCTAAATCCATCAAAATAAATGACGAGGACGATTTTTGCCGCTGGGAAAGAAGGAACAGATGCTGCGCGGATTCAAAAAAGCTTCCGCGATTTAATGTGCCTGTTAAAGAATCTGTCGCCGCTAGTTCTTTGAGCTTTTCATTCGCGATGAGTAATTCTTCTGTGCGCTCTGTGACGGCACCCTCTAACCAACTTCGCTTGGTTTTCTCATCTTCCAATAAGCGCGCCCGATCCCTCTCCATGGCAGAGAGCATCATATTCATATGCTCTTGAAGTTGACTGAGTTCGTTATTTTCAATGATTGAAAGGTTGATGCGTTTACTGGCGTCTTGGTCCAGTTGAATCTCATCCACTTGCGACATCAAATCTTTTAAAGGGATGGCTAACAAACGATCAAAAGCCCAGATAAACAACCAAAATAAAACAGATAATTTTATGATTGCCGTAATTGCAATCAAGGCAAAACCGAACAAAACGCGATCTAAAACGACTTCTGACGATGAATAAAGTTTCAGCGACCCAAGTGTAATTTCTTTACCGTTAAGCTCCCAGCTTAAGGTTGATTTCGTATCGAAAATTGACAAGGGGGCGTAGGTCGAAGCGTAAGACCTTTGAGAAATCAGAAGTTTAGCCTGCCTATCGAAAATATCGACCCCTTCGATAATCGGCATTTCAATGAGTCCAGCGGTGAGTGCTTCCAGCTGCTTTTGGTTATATTGCCACAAGCTTGTCGCAATAGGTGTGCGAACCGTTTGTTCCAACTGTTTCAATTCATCAAGAATTGAATCTTGCGTTTTCAAATATTCGGTCAGGAACTGCATGCTCGTGACCAGGCAGGTCACGCCCAAATAAATGGAGAAAATAACGCGCAGTAATTTCTGAGACAGGTTTTTTGGGCGAAGTAAATCTATAAACATTACAACCTACAATACTCAAAAGAATACTTGCATTCTAGTGAGGGGATAGTTTTGTACGACCTTTTATATAAGGGGTATAGAAACCGACTTCAATCTTTGAAGTGCCAGCCCATTTCTCCTCCATTATGAAGCAGGGCTCCCTAAACTCATGCAAACCAATATTTGACAAGGAAACGATCTTCGATATTAACTGCCGCTGGTAGAAAATGGCTAATGTCCGCTTCGGGTCAACAGCGGTCGCAACCACCAGCACCATAATTAGTCTGCTTTAGCGCACACAGCGGACATCCCATGCTCTGAATGTCCGCTCGGCGCCCGACAGCCTTTGGCTGTGATACCAGCTTATTTGTGAACCGTTATTCAGGCTCGCCAGTCTTGGGCGGAGCCTTTTTAGCAGCGGGTTTCTTTTTTGCCGCCGGTTTGCGCGCCGCAGGCTTCTTCGCAGCGGGCTTTTTTGCAGCAGGCTTAGGTGCGGGTTCTGGCGCGGGTTCCGGTTCCGGTGTGGGCTCAGGCTGGCCCCAATCGCTCACCGGGTACGGCATGTGATCGCTTTGGTAGGTCAAGAACGCCGTCACGTCGCGAATGTAGGCGCCCAAATCGCCGCCCAGCGTTTGCAGGCGGGCGTTGGGGGACTTGGTGAACAGCACCGTGAAGAACTGCACCACGGTGATGATGGCGATGAGAATTTCGGCGATATTGAACGCAATGGCGAACAGAACGATATAAATCAGCCGCATCCACGTCGATTTATTGCTCAGGTTGTCGCGGGTCTGGTCTTGCATATCCATCTCCTGGTTCCCTTTTGGCCCCAAGGAAATCGCTGGGACCGCTACATCAGATATTTATGGGGGTCGACGGCGGTCGAGCCCTTTCTCAATTCGAAATGTAGTTGTGGTTTGCTGACACTGCCAGTGCTGCCGACCTTAGAAATTTTCTGCCCCTTGGAAACCTTGTCGCCGCGCTTGACCAAAAGCTGGTCGTTGTGGGCGTAAGCCGTCACCCAACCGCCGTCGTGCTTGATCAGCAACAAGTTGCCAAATCCACGTATTTCGTTGCCCGCATACGCCACCACGCCGTTTTCGGACGCCTTCACTGTGGTGCCGCGCGGCGCGGCGATGTTGATGCCGTCGTTGTGCAGGCCCTTGTCCTTGGTGCCGTAGCCCGAGATTAATTTGCCTTGCAGGGGCCAGCTGAACTTACCGCCGGAGCGCGCAGGCGGTTTGGGCACTGGCGCTTTACTTGGCGATGCAACCGTGGGCCTGGAGGGCGTCACCTTGACCGATGGCGATGCGTTCGGTGTCGGGCGCGACTGGGGCGGCGGCGCACTGGCAACGACGGTCCCTGCCCCACCACCACGCGGAATGCGCAGCTTTTGCCCCGGAAAGATGGTGTAAGGCGAACGAATTCGGTTGATCCGCGCGATGGTGAAGGCGTCGGAATTATAGCGCTTGGCGATCAGCGCCAGATACTCGCCGCTTCTCACCGTATGCAATCGGCCCTGGGGCAGCACCAAGCGCTGACCGACGCTCAACTCATACGGCGGGCGCAGGTTGTTGGCATCGATGATGTCGCGCGGCGATAGCTTATGCCGCCGGGCGATGGAATAAACCGTGTCGCCGCGCCCGACCTTAACGGCGGAGGCATTGATGAACGCATCGCTGCTGGTGGCGGGACGATTGATGGAACGCGGGCCGTCGTTTGAGGACGGAAACGATAGACCTCCGCACGCCGTCAGCGCGAACAACGCCGCCACGGCAAAACACTTTTTCAAAAAACGTTTGGAATCCATCACCATAGGCGGATTATGACCGGAGCGGCCCTGATCTTCAATGGCTTGGGCGACAAGCCTCACGCGGGGGCTTCGCCTTCGACGAACGGTACGAACCGCACCCAGCCGAGGTCGCTGATGGTGGTGTCATCTTCAGTACGCACCACCTTGACCAGACGCTGATCGTGTTGATCGTCGCCGATGGGCACCACCATGATGCCGCCGACAGCCAACTGATCGACCAGCACCGGCGGAATGTCGATGGCCGCCGCGGTGACGATGATGCGATCAAACGGGGCTTGTTCGGGCCAGCCTTTCGATCCGTCGCCGCAGCGCGTGGTGATGTTGTGGATGCGCAAGGCTTCGAACCGCTTGAGGGCTTCGTCTTGTAGATTACGATGGCGTTCGATGCTGTACAGACGCCGACACAACGGCGCCAAGACGGCGGCTTGATAGCCCGACCCGGTGCCGATTTCCAACACCTTGCAGCGATCATTCAGTTCCAACGCTTCGGTCATCTGCGCCACCACCAACGGCTGGCTGATGGTTTGATGATGACCGATGGGCAACGCCGCGTTTTCGAAGGCGCGATCTTGAAAGGCTTGAGGCACGAACATTTCGCGTGGGGTCTTTTCCATGATGTCGATGATATCGGGCGCGACACCGTTTTTGCGCAGATCCAGCACCAGCTGCATCATGCCAGGGTTACGAGACTGCGCGGCGGCGCTCATCAAAACGCCTCCTTCAAGGTCTTCATCATTGCCCGGTGGGTGAGATCCAAGCTCAGCGGCGTGATCGACACCGCACCCCGGCTGACGGCTTCGAGATCCGTGCCCTTAAGCGACTTATCCTCGTCACGTTGCGCGCCGATCCAATAATACGGGGCGCCCTTGGGGTCGTGACCTTGCAACAGCTCACAGCCGATCTTACGCCGCCCTTGGCGGGTGGTCTCAATGCCGGTGACCTGATCGGCGAGACAATCGGGGATGTTGACGTTGAGCAGCACGCCGCGTGGAAACGACACCCCTGCGAGCTGCTTCATGACCTGCTCAACATAAACTTCCGCCGTCTTCCAATGGGCTTTGGCCTCATCGGGCGTGACCAGGGAAAACGCCACCGACGGGATGCCCAACAGCGTGCCTTCCATGGCCGCCGCCACGGTGCCGGAATAGGTCACGTCCTCGCCCAGATTGCCGCCGCGGTTGATGCCCGACAGCACCAAGTCGGGCGGACTGTCTTTCATCACTTCGTGCACCGCTAACATCACCGCATCGGTGGGCGTGCCGGTCACAGCAAATTTGTGCTTGGATTTTTTGTGGATGCGCAACGGTGCGCGCAACGTCAGCGAATGCCCGGCGGCGCTTTGCTCCGTTTCGGGTGCGATCACCCAAACCTCGCCCGCGATGCGCTTCATCACCCGTTCCAGGGCTTTGATGCCGGGCGCGTTCACGCCGTCGTCGTTGGAAATCAGCACCCGCGCGCGGGACAGGTCGGGCACGCGCTCGCGCATGGTTATCCGGTTCCCTTAATGACCTCAAGCCCGCCCATGTACGGGCGCAAGGCTTCGGGCACGGTGATGGAGCCGTCTTCGTTTTGGTAGTTTTCCAACACCGCCACCATACAACGTCCAACAGCGAGGCCGGAACCGTTCAGCGTGTTGACGAATTCGGGTTTCTTTTCCCCTGCCCGCTTAAAGCGCGCGTTCATCCGTCGCGCTTGGAAATCGCGGGTGTTGGAACAGCTGGAAATTTCCCGGTAGGTATCTTGGGCCGGAAGCCACACTTCGATGTCAAAGGTCTTCACCGCGCCAAAGCCCATATCGCCTGTGCACAGCGCCACGGTGCGGTACGGCAGCTCAAGCGCTTCCAAGATACCTTCCGCGCAGCCGGTCATGCGCTTCAACTCATCGTCAGAGTCCTCGGGTTTCACCACCGAGACCATTTCCACCTTGGTGAACTGGTGCTGGCGGATCATGCCGCGGGTGTCTTTACCCGCCGAGCCCGCTTCGGAGCGAAAGCACCACGTCATCGCAGTGTAGCGGCGCGGCAGATAATCCTCAGCAATCATTTCACCCGCGACGATGTTGGTCAGCGGCACCTCGGCAGTGGGGATCAGCCAGTAATCGTCTTCGGTATGAAACAGGTCTTCTGCGAACTTGGGCAGCTGGCCGGTGCCGAACAACGCGGTGTCTTTGACCAGCGCGGGCGGGTTGACTTCTGTGTAGCCGTTTTGCTCGGTCTGCTGATCGAGCATGAAGTTCGCCAGGGCGCGTTCCAGCCGCGCCAACTGACCCGACAAAATCACGAAGCGCGCGCCGGACATCTTGGCGGCGACCTCAAAGTCCATCATGCCCAAGGCTTCGCCGAGATCGACGTGATCCTTGACCGCGAAATCGAAGCTTTTGGGCGTGCCCCATTTTTTGACTTCGACGTTGTCGTTTTCGTCCGCACCATCGGGCACGTCGGCGTCGGGAATGTTGGCAATACCGGCGAGAACCGCGTTGAGCTTTTCCGTGGCGTCCTTGGCTTTTTGCTCAGCTTCGGCTTGGGCGTCCTTGGACTTGGAGACCTGCTCGATCAGCTCAGAGGCGTCTTCGCCCTTTGCCTTGAGCTGGCCGATTTGTTTGGCTGTGGCGTTGCGCTCAGATTGAATGTCTTGCGCCATGGTGCCCAGCGCCTTGCGCTCATCATCCAAGGCGATGAGCTCAGTGCTCAGCGCCTGCCCCCCACGGCGCGCTAGCCCGGCGTCGAACGCTTGCGGGTTTTCGCGAATTTTGCGGATGTCATGCATCGGCGTTCTCCCCCAAACCGAACTTAAGGTCCGGGCGTTTCATCTGTTGCTTTGGTTTCAGCAGGTCCGGTTTCGTCTTCGTCGAACACCAAGCCTTCTTCTTCGTCGCTGTCGTCGTCCAACTCGCCATCTTCTTCACGGCGCTTTTTATCGACCATGGCGACGGACAGGATGGAGACTTCATATAACAGCAGCGTCGGCACAGCCAAACCGATTTGCGTGATCACGTCGGGCGGCGTCAAAATGGCTGCGGCGATGAACGCGATCACCACCGCGTAGCGACGCTTTTCGCGCAAGCCTTTGGCCGTGACCATGCCCGCGCGGCCGAGCAGCGTCAGCACCACCGGCAGTTCGAACGCAAGACCGAACACGAAAATCAAACGCATCACCAAGGACAGATATTCACTGACCTTGGTCTCCAATTCGATCGGCAGGCCGCCAGCACCGGTGGCGCTTTGAAAGCCAGCAAAGAACTGCCACGCGACGGGAAACACGAAATAATACGCCAGCGCCGCACCCATGAAAAACAACACCGGCGAGGCCACCAAAAACGGCAGCAGCGCACTCTTTTCGTTTTTGTACAGACCCGGCGCGACGAACTTCCATAACTGTGCGGCCACAAACGGGAAGCTGATGAATAACGCGAAGAAAAACGCTACCTTGATGCGGGTGAAGAACGCTTCGTGCGGCGCGGTGAAGATCATGCGCTGCCCCCCGCCTTCATGCGCCATCAACACATCGGCCAGCGGTTGCGCCAAGAACGAATACAGGTGTTCTGAAATGCCATAAGCCGCAAAAAACAGCACCAAAATAACAGCCACTGAAACCATCAGGCGCTTGCGCAGCTCCAACAGATGCGACATCAGCGGGGCTTTGTCTTCTTCAGTCTCAACAGCGGTGGCGTTTTGCTCGCTCACGATGTCTGTTCCGTCTTAGCTGGTGGCTCAGCGATGGGCATCACGTCGTCGTCAACCAACTCGGGCACATCAGGCGCGGCGGCCGTCATTTCGGCTTCACCAGCGTCACCAAGCGGTGCTGTCTGGGCATTGTCGGAAGCGTCGCTGGGTTCCGTCACTTCATCGAGATCGAGGTCCGCATCGGAATTGGAAACCACTTTTTTAGTCTCGTCCTCGGAAAGGTCCAAGTCCTTGGCGATATCGGTGCCGACGGTGCCTTCCAGTTCTTTCTTCAGCTCATTGCTGCCCTCGGTAAGCTGCTTTTTCACCTCGCCCAATTCGGATTCGCGCACCATCTCATCGACGCCGGACTGAAAGTCGCGCGCCATCATGCGCGCCTTGCGAATCCAAGTCGTGACCAACTTGATGGTTTTGGGCAGGTCTTTGGGGCCCACGACGATCAGCGCGAGCACTCCAATAACCATCATTTCCGGCAAGCCGATGTCGAACATGGCAGATTACCGCCGATTACCAAGCAATGAAGGGAAGAAAAACGCTGTCGCCTCCGCTTTGAGGCGACAGCACACGAGACGAAAAAAACCTTAGGAGGCTTTGTCCTTATCTTCAGCTTTCGCGTCGACGGTCGTGGAGGTCTTTTCCTCGATCGCTTCGCTTTTGGCCACCGGCGCATCGTCATCGCCTTCGCCTTCGCCGTCTTTCATGCCTTTCTTGAACGACTTCAGGCCTTTGCCGAAGTCACCCATGAGGCCGGAAATTTTGCCGCGACCGCCAAACAACAGCAACACGATCGCAAGCACGATCACCCACTGCCAAATACCCATAACACCCATGTCGTTATCCCGTTCGTCTGGTGTCTTAAAACTTTGCGCAACCTCATGAAATTGGGGATTTCTCCCCTGTGCCGAAGCTTCGGCACCCTCTCACGAAATCACATGAATGACTTTCATACAGAGCCGTTGCCCCCGGATCAAGGGAAACGGTGCAGTGCAGCGAAATCAGCCGCCGCATTTTTCAAACATCAGTCCCCCTTATGGGGTGTATCACTCTCGTCATCCGAGCCAAATTCTTCATCGGGCTCGGCTTCTTTTTCTTCGCGTTCCAGCGCCTGTACGGCGCTTTTCACCGCATCGGCCACAGCCCCCATGGCGGCGTCGAGCTTGTCCGCTGTCGCTTTGGTGGTGCCGGAATAATCCAGTTCCTCCTCAGGCTCAGGCTCGGGCTCTGGCTGTGGCTGTGGATGGGTCGCATCTATGGCGTCTTCCAGCGGCGTGTTGTCGAGCGGCGTCACACTGACGTCGTCGTCTTCGCTGTGATGCTCTGCGCGCACGATTTGGGCTTCGCTGAGCACCATGGTTTCTTGCACTTGAGCCGAAGTCTGCATTTCGCCGCGCATGGAATAGGCTTCGATGGCGGGACGCGAATCCAGCAGCCCCATCGCGCGCAGTTCTTTGAGCCCCGGCAACTGGCTGACGCTTTCCAGACCAAAGTGGTCGAGGAAGTTGTCGGTGGTGCCCCATTGCATCGGGCGGCCCGGGGTGTCGCGGCGTCCGCGCGGTTTGATCCAGCCTTCTTCGAACAACAAATCCAGCGTGCCCTTGGACAGGCTGACACCGCGTATTTCTTCGATTTCGGCGCGGGTGACGGGCTGGTGGTAAGCGATGATCGCCAACGTTTCGATGGCCGCACGCGACAGTTTGCGCGACACCTCGACCTCGATGTTGAGGCGCTGGCCCAAATCCGGGGCGGTACGAAACGCCCACGACCCGCCGCGCCGCACCAAGTTGACGCCGCGCCCTTCATAAAAGCCACGCAGTTCACGCAACAGCGGTTTGACGTTGACGCCATCGGGCAGACGGTGGGCCAGCGAACGTTCCGAAACCGGCTCGCTGGACGCGAACATCACCGCTTCGAGCAGACGCACCAGTTCAGGATCGACCTCTTCGTCGTCTTCGGCGGTCGCATCGATATCGTCCATATTGTCGCCTTCAAGCTCATCGAAGGCGGCGTTGGCGGCTTTGATCGCGGCTTCGCGCTGTTGAGCGCGACTGGCGGGCGTGGTCTTGGCTTCAGACGCATCAGCCTGTTCGCTTTCGGCCCCGGCGGACTCGTCGCCGTCCATAGATTCTTCGGGCATGGATTCTTCGGGCGTGGGCTCGTCCATTATGGGTTCTTCGGGCATTTCGTTTTCGATCTCGGTCATACGTCGTCACCAGGTTCTTCGTCTTCTCGCTTCGCATCGTGAACGAAGGGTTTGTCCCAGTCCTCGGTGGTTTGGAAAGAGATATCGCCGAACGTGCCGTCCTGGCGAATTTTCAAGCGGCCTTCCTTGGCCAATTGCAGCACCGCGCCAAAGGTGCTGGCCATGGCCGAGCGCCGGGTCAGCGGGTTATGCAAATCATCGGGCAAGAAGCTGATCAAGGTACGCCAATCGGGCGCATGACCGACCAACGCGCGCAACCGCACCAGCGCATCTTCGATCGCGTGCAACTCCCACGAACTTTCGATGTGCAGGGTCTGGCCTTTGGTGCCACGACTTTTGTGATACGCATAGGCTTGGATCAAATCGGTGAGATTGGCGTCGAAAATGGTCTTCTGGGTGGTGTGGAACCGTTCGCGCGCGCCGCGTGAATAAAAGTCCTGGCCCAAACGCGACAGCGCCATCAGCTCGGCCCCGGCGTTTTGCATGGCTTCCAGACGTTGCAACTGAAATTGCAGCGCGGCGGCCAGCTCTTCGCCTGAAGGCTCGTCTTCTTTGTTCATATCGGGCAGCAACAGGCGCGATTTCAAATACGCCAGCCATGCGGCCATCACCAGATAATCGGCGGCGAGCTCAAGGTTGTTGCGGCTCGCCTCCATCACGAACTTAAGATACTGATCCGCCAGCTGCACGATGGAGATATGGATCAAGTCGACCTTTTGCTCGCGCGCCAAAGACAGCAGCACGTCGATAGGTCCCGCGTAACCATCCACCTCGACCTCGAAAGACGAGACGGAGGGCATCTCGGGCAGTCCCTCATCCTCAAAATCGGAAAAATCAGATCCGTCGTCTATCATAGAACTCTCAATACCCGCTCAAATGGCGATCTTATTTGATCCCCGTGATGGTGACGATGATGTCCATCACCGCTTGCGCCGGAACCAGCACCAAAATTCTCAACACATTCAAATCGAGCCCGATTTTGTCACCAATCCACGGCAGAATAAACAAAAGGAAAATCAACACCCCAAACCCGGCGCGTTCCAGCCGCGCCAGCATACCCGAAAACGGCTGCGGCAACAGCCCCACGGCGATACGCCCGCCATCCAGCGGCGGTAACGGCAACAGGTTGAACACGGCCAAAATAATGTTGACTTGCAAGGCATTGACCAAGTTTTGCGCGGTCCACGAAATCATGCTCTCGGGCACAAAATGGGCCACATGCAACAACAACGCCGCCGTAGTAGCGATCAACAGGTTGGCCCCCGGGCCAGCGGCGGCGACCAAGATCATATCGCGGCGCGGATTGCGCAAACGCATAAAGTTCACCGGCACCGGCTTGGCGAAACCGAACATGAACTGCCCACCGCTGAGCAGCAACAGCCCTGCGGGCATCAAAATGGTGCCGAACAGGTCGATGTGCTTGAACGGGTTGAAGGTCACCCTGCCCATGCGCAACGCGGTGTCGTCACCCAGTTTCGACGCCACCCAGCCGTGCGCGGCTTCGTGCAAGGTCACGGCGAGGACGACGGGGATCACCCACACGGAGGCGACAAGCAAAATCTGATACGGATCAAGGTCCATCATAGGCTTTATGAGTTCCTGGGAGGTTATCCCAACAAGGTGTCGAAACGGCGGCGGGCTTCAGTCCGTTCAGCGTCCGTTTCAAACGGCTGGGCGGCGGTGGTGCGGTGCAGTTCCCCCAGTTTATAGCGCGACCAGGCGGCCCGCGTCATCTGGGATGCGCCGTGGGCAACCTGAACCATTTCTTCCAAATCGCCATTGCAATGCAGCGCAACGTCGCAGCCGGCTTCCAAAGATGCGCGGGCGCGCTCCGCGAAGTCGCCGCTCAGCGCCTTCATGGACAGGTCGTCGGACACCAAAACGCCTTGAAAGCCGATTTGTTTGCGGATCACCTCATGGATCACCGACGGCGATAAGGTTGCCGGATGCTCGGAATCAAGGGCGCTGTAAACCACATGCGCGGTCATCGCCCACGCCGCCATGTGCAGGGTGCGAAACGGTACAAAATCGGTATTTTGCAAATCTTCGCGCGATGCTTCGACCAGCGGAAGGTCCTTGTGACTGTCCACCAGCGCACGACCGTGGCCGGGAATGTGTTTGATGATCGGGGCGACGCCGCCTTTCATCAAGCCGGTCATGAACGCCTTGGCAAGAACCGAGATGGTCGCGACGTCTGCGCCGAACGCTCTGTCGCCGATGATCGGGTCTGCGCCCGGTTGCGGCACGTCGAGCACCGGGGCGCAATCGATGGTGATGCCCAACTGCGCCAGTTCATGGGCAATTAAGCGCCCGCCAAGCGTGCTGGCTTCGACGCCTTGGTTTTGATGATCGGCGTAAAGGTCTGCAAAGGCCTTGGCGGCGGGAAATTCAGGCCAGTGCGGCGGTTTCAGGCGCGCCACCCGACCGCCTTCTTGATCGATCATCACCGGCGCATCGGCCCGGCCCACGGCGTCGCGCAGAGCATCAACCAAGGCACGCACCTGATCTGGGGTGTCGCAATTGCGCTGAAACAAGATGAAGCCGAGCGGATTGCTTTCGCTAAAAAACGCGCGTTCTTCAGCTGTCAGTTCAAGTCCCAAACAGCCGAAGACTGCCGCTAAGGGCTTTGACTTAAGGCTTGGCAAGCAAGCACCCCACGTTGCGCTTGGCCAGCTCATCGCAAATGGCTTTGGCCTCGTTGCGGTTGGCGAACCAGCCGCCGCGCACCCGGTAAAACACCCCTTTGGCGCCCAGATCGGCGCGCTGGATCACCAGCTCAAGCCCACCCAAAACATCCGCGTGCTTTTTCACCAAGCGCGACCATTCGCTTTTGGCGTTGGCTTCGTTGCGTACGGCGGACAGCTGGATCATGTAGCCTTGGCCCGCTTTGCCTGTAGCTTTGGCGGCTGTAGGTGCGGCCGGAGCCGGAGCCACAGCCACAGCCACAGCTGGTCCAGGCTTTGCTTTGACAGGCTCTGCAACAGGCTTAGGTGCGGGTTGAGGTGTTGGCGCAGGCTGGGCTTTGACCTCCGGCTGCGCGGCGCTTGGTGCAGCGCTCGGTGCGGCGGGCGGCGGCGCGGGAACGGGCGCAGCCTCGACAACCGTTTTCGGCTCAAGCGGTTTGGGCATCGCTTTGGGCGGCTCAATCGGCGTTTCGGGTGGCGGCAACAAACGTTCCACCTGCCCGGCCCCACCGGTACCTTGATCGCCCGCCATGCGGTCGTAAACCAGCTTGTCGCGGTCCGGCACCTTCATGCCACCGGGATCAGATGGTTTTTCCTTCAACTCGAACTTGGGCGCCAAAATCATCGGAGCGGCACCGGCGTTCGCCATGTCTTCGGCGTCTTGATCTTGCACGTACATCCAGCCCGCCCAGCCGCCACCGGCCAAGACCAGCACCAAGACGACCCACAGCCACAAGCCATGCCCCTTGTCGGGTTGGCTCTTGGCAATGAGTTCGAAGTCCAACAGCTCGGAAGCGTCGGGCACGTTCTCGTCATAATCGTCGGTGTGTGTATCGGGCGAATCGAGTTCTTTATTCATGGCTTAAATTGTAGCGTTAAATGGTTAACGCATCTCTTTCACGGGGGTTACACCGAACACCTTAAGGCCCGACGCGATCACGTTGGCCACGGCGCGGATCATGGCCAAGCGCGCCAAGGTCAGCTCAACGTCGTCGGCGACGATGAAACGCAGCGATTTGTCGTCTTTGCCCTTGTTCCACAAACCGTGAAATTGCGCCGCTACATCGCCCAGATAGAACGCGATGCGGTGTGGCTCGTGCGCGGTGGCGGCGCTTTCGACGATGCGCGGCCATTGGGTAAGCTGTTGGATCAGCTGCAGCTCGGCCTCATCGTTCAAACGGCCCAAATTCGCGCCGTGGATGGCGTCTTTCGACACCGCGTCCGCGCCCAATTCATCAGCCGCCATGCGCATCACCGAATTAATCCGCGCGTGAGCGTACTGCACATAAAACACCGGGTTGTCTTTGGATTGCTCCGTCACCTTGGTGAAATCGAATTCCAGCCCCGCGTCGTTTTTGCGCGTCAACATGATGAAGCGCACCACATCCTTGCCGACTTTGTCGACCACGTCGCGCAGCGTCACAAAGGTGCCCGCGCGCTTGGACATCTTCACCGGCTCGCCAGCGTCCATCAACGACACCATCTGACACAACTTGACGTCCAAAGCTGCCTCACCGCCGCTCAGCGCCTTAATCGCCGCCTGCATACGCTTGACGTAGCCGCCGTGATCCGCGCCCCAGACATCGATCATGTCGGAAAAGCCGCGGCGGTACTTGTCCAGGTGATAGGCCATGTCGGTGGCGAAATAGGTCCAGCTGCCATCGGATTTTTGCACCGGGCGATCGACGTCGTCACCGAACTGGGTGGCCTTGAACAAGGTCTGTTCGCGCGCTTCCCAATCGTCGGGCAGTTTGCCTTTGGGCGGTTTCAGAACGCCTTGATAAATCAAGCCCTGGTCTTTGAGGAAATTCAGCGCCTCACTGACTTTGTTGTCAGCCACCAAAGCGCGCTCGGACGTGAACAGGTCGTGCTTGACGCCCAATGCGGCCAAATCTTCGCGGATCATATCCATCATCGCGTCGATGGTGAAATTGCGCACCGTGGGCAGCCATTCGGCTTCATCGGCGTCTTTCCACTTGTCGCCGTCGCGATCGGCCAGCGCTTGACCGGCCGGAACCAGATAGTCGCCGGGATACAAGCCTTCGGGGACCTGGCCGATGTCTTCACCGAGCGCTTCGCGGTAACGCAGATGGCACGACCGCGCCAACACATCGACCTGCGAGCCCGCGTCGTTGACGTAGTATTCGCGACAAACCTCGTAGCCCGCTTTGTCCAGTAGCGCCGCCAGCGCATCGCCGAACACCGCGCCGCGCGCGTGGCCGACGTGCATCGGCCCGGTGGGGTTGGCGGACACGTATTCGACGTTGACCTTGGCACCCTGCCCTGCGGCGCTGTCGCCATACGCCACGCCTGCATCAAGAATGTCGCGCAGCCGCGCCTGCCAAAAATCATCGCTCAAACGCATGTTGAGGAAGCCCGGCCCGGCGATTTCAACGCCCGTCACACCGTTCATGGTTTCGGCTTTGGCCGCCAGCAACGCAGCAATCTCGCGCGGGTTCATCTTCGCCGGTTTCGCCAACACCATCGCCGCGTTGGTGGTGATGTCGCCGTGCGACGCATCGCGCGGCGGTTCCACCGTGATGCGGCTGAGGTCCAAGCCGCCCGGCAGTTGGCCATCACTCACCAGCTGTTCGATCAAGGCGGCGATGTGGTCGCGAAAGTGGGTAAACAGGTTCATGTGGGTTCTCGGTTATCCCAGGGTGTTAAAAATCGTTACTTAGCCCATAACTGGCTTAGCCCAACGTGAATTCGCTGGTGCGCGCCTGCAAATCAAACAATCGTCGGTGTTCGTCCAGCGCGTAGCGATCCGTCATGCCGGCGATGTAATCGGCGACCACACGGGCCGTGATCTCGTCGCCCGCACCGCCCGCGCCGATTTGCCATTCGGTGGGCAGGGTGCCCGGCTCGCGCAAGAACAATTCGAACAGGTCCTTGACCACGCGCCGCGCCTTGGACGTCATGCGGTTCAGTTTGTAATGGCGGTACATGTTCGGAAACAAGAATTCTTTCAATTCACGGTCGTTTTTCGCCATTTCATCGGAAAATCCGACCAACGGAGCCCCAAAACTGCGCACATCATCGACCGTTTGCGGCTTGGCATCGGCCAGACGCGTTCGGGATTCGGTCAAAATGTCTTCGACCATCAAACCGATGGTGCGGCGCACAACCTCGTGCACGGTGCGCGAAAAGTCCAGATCGGGGTAGTGCTTTTCGACGTCGGCAAAGGTGCGCCCGACGAAGTCGACTTGGCGGATATCGTCGGTGGTGAACAGCCCCGCACGCAAGCCGTCGTCGATATCGTGGTTGTTGTAAGCCACATCGTCGGCAACGGACGCGATCTGCGCTTCAGCCGATGCATACGTTGAAAGTTCCAGGTCTTGCAGCTTGGCGTATTCGACAATCGCCCAGGGCAGTGGCTGAGCATCTTTAAAGCCGGTCAACGGGCCGTTGTGCTTGACCACCCCTTCCAGCGTTTCCCAGGTGAGATTGAGGCCGTCGAAATCGGCGTAACGGTGTTCCAAATTGGTCACCACGCGCAGAGACTGGGCATTGTGATCGAAGCCGCCGTAAGGGGCCATCAGCTCTTCGAGTTCAAACTCACCGGCATGTCCAAACGGTGTGTGGCCCATGTCGTGGGCCAGCGCCAAAGTTTCCGCCAAATACTGGTTCAGCCCCATATTCTGGGAGATGGAGCGCGCAATTTGCGACACTTCCAGCGAATGGGTCAGCCGGGTGCGAAAAAAATCGCCCTCGTGATTGACGAACACCTGGGTCTTGTACTGCAAACGGCGAAACGCGGCGGCGTGAATGATGCGGTCGCGGTCGCGCTGAAAGCAGCTGCGGGTCGCGCTTTCGGGCTCATCGTGCAAGCGCCCCCGGCTTTGTTCGGGGATGCAGGCGAAGGGTGCAAAATTATCGGTCAAATTGTCCATGAAGGGAACCTACCCCTACACTTCAAGAGCCGCAAGCGTTTGACATTCACGCATTGCACATTACATGAAGGATCAAATAAGCTATTATGAGAGAAACCCGATAAACGAGGACATCATGCCCGACACCACGGATATGCAAAACGCCCTGAAAATCGGCGACGGCGCGGTCACCCGCATCAAGGCGCTGATCGAAAACGAAGGCAACCCGGATATGAAACTGCGCATCGGCGTGACCGGCGGCGGCTGTTCAGGCTTTCAGTACAACTTCAGCCTCGACGACAAGGTCAATGACGACGACGTGCTGTTTGAGCGCGGCGGTATCAACGTGGTGGTCGACGAAACCTCGATCCCGTTCGTCAGCGGCGCGACCATCGACTTCAAGACCGACCTGATGGGCGCGTACTTCGTCATGGAAAACCCCAACGCCAGCTCGACATGCGGGTGTGGGACGTCTTTTTCTGTCTAATGTCTTAAAATCGGCATGAGAATCGTGTTACCAAAAGGGCCCTGATCGCGGGCCCTTTTGCCGTCTGGAGCTTCTATGAAAATCGTCACCTGGAACGTCAATTCTCTGAACGCACGGCGCGACCACCTGTTGCGTTGGTTGGCGGAGTTCGATCCCGATGTGGTGCTGTTGCAAGAGCTTAAGGGCGTCGAAGAAAAATTCCCAATGATGGAGGTCAACGCCGCGGGCTATGAAGCCGCGGTGGTCGGGCAAAAGACCTACAACGGCGTGGCGATCTTGTCGAAAACGCCTATTGAAGTGACCTCCACCCGGCTTCCCGATCTTGTGGCCGGCGACGAAGAAGACGAGCAAGCGCGCTACGTCGAAGGCATCGTTCAGGGCATACGCCTGGGCTGCATCTACCTGCCCAACGGCAACCCCGCGCCGGGTGACAAATATGATTACAAACTACGCTGGATGCGGCGTCTTTACGCCCATACGCAAACGCTGCTAAAGACCGAAGAGCCGTTCGTGCTGGGTGGCGATTACAACGTCATCCCCGAACCCGAAGACGTCTATGCGCCGAACAAGTGGACAAGTGACGCGCTGTTTCTGCCAGAAAGCCGCAACGCCTTGCGCTGTATCGTTAATTTGGGCCTGACCGACGCGTTTCGGGCCTGCAATACGGAAGGTGGGCGGTATTCTTGGTGGGATTATCGGGCCGGGTCTTGGGATCGCGACGAGGGCTGCCGCATCGATCATTTGCTGCTCAGCCCGCAAGCCGCCGATATGCTGGGCGGCAGCGGCATCGACAAAACGCCGCGCGGTTGGGACAAGCCGTCCGACCACACCCCGGTGTGGTGTGAGCTTTCGCTCTAGTCAGCCGAGCCCAAAACCAGAACTGAGCCCAAGGCCCGCCAATGGCACCGCCATGGCGACGCGGGAAATGGTTTCCAACAGCGCGCGCGCCTTGATCGGCTTTTCCAGATAGTCCGCCACGCCAAGATCGCTGGAGCGTTCCTTCAAGACATCGGTGGAATAGCCGGTCAGCATCACCACCCGGGTCGGCAACTGCATTTCGCCAACCCTGCTGGCAAATTCGGTGCCGTTCATGTCGTCCATCACCCAATCGCACAACACCACATCGGCGGGCCGATCGGCCAAACGCGCGATACCTTCGGCGGCGTTATCGACCACTTGAATGTTGCGAATGCCAACGGCACGCAAAATGGTGCGGATCAGGCGGCAAAAGTTGGGATTGTCATCCACCAACATGATGCGCAGATGTTCCCATTCATTGAACGCAGCCCCGTCGCCCAAAAAACCAACCTGCCCCGCCGCATCCGTTGCGGCAATATTGTGCAAGCAGGTGTCGCGATAGGCAAAATCAGATCCCATGATGTGATCCACCAGCCACGACTGAAGAAAGTTGCGGACATCGACGGGATCGACGTTCCACGGGTTGGCTTGGTAATCTTCATAGACGGCGCGGACTCGGCCGCTGAGCACACGATGGGTGGTTTTGTGGGTCTCAAGGCCGGAATAGCCGCTCAACTCCATCATCTTTTCTTCGCGCAGGAAGTGGTAATCGGTATATTCGACCAGGGCGTCCAACACACTGCCGAGAACCGCCGATTCTTCTTTGTCGGAGATGCAATCATTGACCTGATTGAGCAGGTTGATGAGAACCTTATGATCGACATCGACAAATGCGACGCCGGTCTCAAGTTTACTAGACCATTCTACAAGCACTGTTCCACTCTCACATCCGGGTTTTCCCGTTGTCTTTCACGCGCAGCCATCAAAGGTTGTGTGAAGGGCGCTCACACCAAACGGCAATACTTACGCCTGCCTATGTCAACATGCGTACTGTAAAATGGGCCACCGATCAATGGAAATACACAGTTTTGCAACAACGATGCCCCGCCACACATTCCTCATAGGTTGTGCAGAACAGGGTGCCAAACCTAGATTATCCTCACTTTTAGTGTGGATAAACGACACCAACAAAGGGTTGAATATTAAAAGTTGAATGTTGGCATCACACGCACAGGACGAAATGAGTGCCGCCACTTATTTTGAGGCAACGCATAATTTTACGTCGGTTTTTGCGAAAATCGCTCAAAAAACCCCATCTCGACGGCGTTCAAACGGAGAAGATTCCCCCCGTTAACCGCGCTCAACCTGGCTGACATCACGCACTGCACCGCGGTCGGCACTGGTCGCCAACGCCGCATAGGCACGCAGCGCCGCGCTGACTTTGCGCGGGCGGTCCTTGGTTGGTTTCCAGGCTTTCGCGCCGCGCGCTTGCATGGCGTCGCGCCGCGCCGCCAAGACTTCATCAGACACCGCGACATTGATGGTGCGGCCCGGGATATCGATCTCAATGACGTCGCCCTCTTCGACCAAGCCGATGGCGCCGCCTTCGGCCGCTTCGGGGGACACATGGCCGATGGACAGGCCTGATGAGCCGCCGGAAAAGCGTCCGTCGGTGAGCAGAGCGCAATCCTTACCCAAGCCCATCGATTTGATATAGCTGGTCGGATAGAGCATTTCTTGCATGCCGGGGCCGCCTTTAGGGCCTTCGTAAACCACCAGCACCACGTCGCCCGCGACGATTTGGCCGTCGAGAATTTTCTCCACCGCTTCGTCTTGGCTTTCGCAAACGCGCGCTCGACCACTGAAGGTCAAGATTGATGCATCCACCCCGGCGGTCTTCACGATGCAGCCGTTTGCGGCGATGTTGCCGTACAAAACAGCAAGGCCGCCATCGGTGCTGTACGCGTGTTCTTTGTCGCGGATGCAGCCCAACTCGCGGTTGGTGTCGAGGGATTCGTAGCTTTTGCTCTGGCTGAACGCGACCTGGGTCGGCACGCCACCGGGGGCGGCGCGGTAAAACGCTTTAACCAGTTCATCGTCGGTGTTCATCACGTCCCAGCGGTCCAAAGCGTCGCCTAAGGTCTTGGAATGCACCGTGGCAACGTCGCGGTGGATCAAACCGGCACGGTCCAATTCCGCCAAGATGCCCATGATGCCACCGGCGCGGTGAACGTCTTCCATGTGGAACAACTGGGTCGACGGCGCGACCTTGGCCAGATGTGGCACCCGGCGGCTCATGGCGTCGATGTCTTTCATGGTAAAATCAATCTCGCCTTCGTTGGCGATGGCCAAGATGTGCAGCACGGTGTTGGTCGAACCACCCATGGCGATGTCCAGCGCGATGGCGTTTTCGAACGCTTTTTTACCGCCCAGGTTACGCGGCAGCACGCTCTCGTCGCCGTCTTCGTAATAGCGCTTGGTGATTTCCATGGCGATGCGACCGGCTTCCAAGAACAAGTCTTTGCGCGCCGAATGGGTCGCCAGCAACGAACCGTTGCCCGGCAACGCCAAGCCGAATCCTTCGGCCAAGCAGTTCATCGAATTGGCGGTAAACATGCCCGAGCACGAGCCGCAGGTGGGGCAGCTGGCGCGTTCGTAATCCATCACCGTTTCGTCGGAGACATTGGGATCGGCGGCCTGGATCATGGCGTCGATCAGATCGACCGCGATTTCCTCGCCATCAACCACCACTTTGCCCGCTTCCATCGGCCCGCCGGACACGAACACGGCGGGTATGTTCAAGCGCATCGCCGCCATCATCATGCCGGGTGTGATCTTGTCACAGTTGGAAATGCACACCATCGCGTCGGCGCAGTGCGCGTTGACCATGTACTCGACGCTGTCGGCGATGATTTCGCGGCTGGGCAAGGAATAGAGCATGCCGTCGTGGCCCATGGCGATACCGTCATCGACCGCGATGGTGTTGAATTCCTTGGCCACGCCGCCGTGTTTTTCGATCTCGCGCGCCACCAACTGACCCAAGTCTTTCAAATGCACGTGGCCGGGCACGAATTGGGTGAACGAGTTGACCACCGCGATGATCGGCTTGCCGAAATCGCCGTCTTTCATGCCCGTGGCGCGCCACAAGCCGCGCGCGCCCGCCATGTTGCGGCCGTGGGTCGAAGTGCGTGAGCGAAGTTCGGGCATGATCTGAATTCCTTAAGAGGGTGGCAGTGAAGCCTTTGCGTTAAACGAAAAATAACCATCAGCGTCGAAAATTGCCAGCGCGAAAATCACCCAGCCCCGCCCTTTCCAGTTCCTGGAAACGGCTGTTTATGACCGAGATTTCAACCGCCCAGCATAGCTTTGATTTGAACATCGGGGTCCAAGGGGTCGTCTTCGACACTTTGGCGGCGGCTGTTTTCATAACTGACGCCATTGTCTAGGTAACGCTCAAAGACCTCAACGGCATGCTGAAAGTCGAAAAACGATGTCGCGATGCCGCCGTTCCAGGTGATCGCCACGGGGCGGCCCGGTTTCGCTTTCAGCATCGCCAAAAGCCCCAGTGCGGTGCGCGCGCCCGGATATTCGTTCTTGACGATACCCGGCGCAATATAGTCGCTCACGTTGGCGCTGAACTCGGCCCACGCCACCAACGACACCCCATCAAGCGTTGCATAACCGGCCATTTCCTGACGCGCGATTTGCGGCGTATCTTCGGCCACGCCTTGGTAAACGACATAAGCCGGTTGGCGGGCATCGATGAAGACCTCGACCAAGTCGCCGTTTGCCGCCACAGCTTCGCGCATGCCGCCCAGCAAGACGATCATGACAAGAAACAAAACGCGGGCGCAAACGGCAGTCTTCATGGCCGAGATACTATCACACCCCAAAACAAACGGGACGCCGTCAATAACGACGCCGCCCCGTTTTCATACTGAAGCCAAGCTCTGCTTAGGCTGCGGCTTCAAGATCGGCGGCAACGCTTTTGAGCAAGTCCTGAACTTCCATCGCCACCGCGCCCAGCGACTCGTTTTTGATCGCGGACATGGATGCAATGGGATCGACGATGGACACTTCGATTTTGCCGTCGTCACGCTGCTGCACCAAAACATTGCACGGCAGCATCACGCCGATTTTGTTTTCCGCCTTGATGGCCTTAAGGGCGTGCGACGGGCTGCACGCGCCGAGGATGGTGTACGGGTTGATATCTTCACCCAACTTTTCCTTCATGGCGTTTTGCACGTTGATGGTGGTCAGCACGCCCAGGCCCTTGGCCTTAAGCGCCGCCGTGGCTTTGTCGATGGCTTCGTCGAAGGTGCAGTCCAAGGTGACGGTGAAATGGTAGCTCATGGTCGCTCCGATGCAATTGTAACAGTGTGGGGGATTTAACACTCCCAAAATGGGAATAATTCAGACATTTTTCAAGCCCCCACTCGAGACTTTATATAGTGTGGCAATCCACCCATTTACATTGATTGCACAAATTCAAAGCTGTACCGTATCTCTATGAGTGAGCACATCGATTCTCTTCATGATCTACAAATCATGGCGCGGTACAACCGTTGGGCCAATATGCGGATGTACGCCAGCGTCGCGTCGTTGTCCGATGAAGACTATCGCCGCGACAGGGACGCCTTTTTTGGCTCCATTCACGCCACTTTGAACCACATCTTGGTCGGTGACCGGGTGTGGACCAGCCGCATCATCGGCGAATATTCGGGCATCAAAAGCCTCGACGAAATCTTGTACGAGCCGTTCGATGCGCTGCAATCAGCGCGCACCGCCATGGATGAGCATATCGTGCGCTTGGTCGACCGCTTGTCGGTGGGGCTTGATGGCGGGCTCGACGGTGAAGTGCGCTATCGCACCATGGCGGGCGGGCCCAAACGATCATCACCGGTGCGCCACATCCTGCTCACGCTGTTGAACCATCAAACCCACCACCGGGGTCAGGTTCATTGCCTGCTCACCCAGGCCGGTTGCGAAAACCCGCCTGAACTGGACGTGATTTTCATGTTACGGGAAATGGCTGAAAACGCGGAATCAGCCTAGAAAAGCTCTTATTTTCGCAATAAAGCCCCCATTACATTCGTTTTTTCTCATATAAAGCTTGAATGCGGCGTAAATCCGACTTATTTAGTCGGGTAACGACTTGTGGCTTTTTTCGCCACCGGAGCAAAACTGATATTGTTACCCAGGAGGGACACATGGATTTTCAAACCGATGGTGAAGGCTTCTTGCTCAACCGTGACCAATGGACGCCCGAAATCGCCGCCGAAATCGCCAAGCGCGACGGCCGTGAAATCACCGATGAAATCATGGGCTTCATCAATGCCGCGCGCAAAATGTACGACGAGAACGGCACCGTTCCCGCCATTCGCAATTTCACCAAGACCATGGGCGTGGACAAAAAACACCTGTTCAACGTGTTCGAAACCGGCCCTATGAAGCTGATCTGCAAATGGGGCGGCCTGCCCAAGCCGACCGGCTGCGTCTAAAGCCCATTTGCACTGCCGCTGATACGGCATAAAAAACTGCGGGCCCAGATGGATTTCACACGTTGGAACTGAGTCTGCTGACCTTCAAGGGGACGGCTCGCCGTCCCCTTTTTGTGTGCGCTCCCCGCCGTTGCCATACTTTCGTGATTGCGAGGAGTAAGGCGACGAAGTAATCCATGGAGCAGCAAGAGGCAATACTTGATTGCTTCGCTTTGCTCGCAATGACGCGGGGCGTTAAAATGCCACACTACAACGCGATGGAACGCTTCAGTGCTTCTTCCAATTTAGCGCACTTGCCTTGGTGGCCTGGGGGGGATATTGCCGCTGAGATGATTGTTCTCACGGCCTTGTACGAATGAACGATATAAGAAAAACTCAAGATGCGACATCATAATATCAAGGTCTTTTGGGCTTGGCCGCCAGCCACGATGAGCAGCAGCACTACCGGCATCAACTAGGACATCAAGTGCTTCTTTTTCTCTGGGGCTAATATTTCCAATTTTGAGAAGCCCATTAAGCTTGTCAGCAAACGTAAGAGTTGGATCGATACCTTGCAATTCTGAAGCTCTGTCAAAAACTGTGCGAATGCCGATCGCCGCCAATACGCCAAGGTCATTATCAAGGGCGGTATAGATATCTTCAAATAGCTTAAGCAAATCATCATCAATACGAGAAAGGCTAAATCCCCAATTTGGGCGCCCCCGCCTTGAAGGAACGGGCCAGTAGCTGATGTGTTCGCGGTACTCCCGAACTTCTTCTCCCGTCTCCGAATCTACGAAACGTAGTTCATCCTCAGAAAACACTTCAATTGTTTGAAAATAAATAGCTTCACACCCGCCACACTGAAGAATGCGGTAGCTCGTATGCCACCACAACGGGCGCTCATCACGGTCTTCGATTTCCTCCGCGAGGACATCTGCTTTATGCTTCGGGCCACATTGAGGGCAATGACCATAAACATGTTCATTTGTTTCTTCAGCCATCAATCACCTCCGTCACATAAATATCGCGCGGCACTTTAAAGCCCTGCCCTTACAAGTCAGCCAGACGCGCCAAGGCTTCACCCAACTTGGCGCGATCCGCCTTCAAGCCTTCCAGACGCTCGGTCTGTTCCGCGACCACTTCGGCGGGGGCTTTGGCGAGGAAGCCTTGGTTGGAAAGCTTCTTTTCGTACTTGATGATTTCCGGGTCGAGCTTTTTGATCTCTTTATCCAAACGCGCCTTTTCCGCATCCACATCGATGATGCCCGACATCGGCAGCACCACGGTGGCTTCGTCCAACACAGTCGAGACGGAGCCCTTTTCGACCTCACCCTCAAGTGCGCCACTGTCTTCGATGCGCGCCAAGCGGTGGATCAAATCGCGGTTGATCTCCAAACGCGCCAAAGTCTCGGCACTGGCGTCTTTGAGACGCAGGGTCAGTTGCGCCTTGGGCTCGATATTCATTTCGGAACGCACCGTGCGCACCGCTGAAATCATACGCACCACCCAGTCCATCTCGGCCTCGGCGTCGGCGCTTTCCAGGCCCTTGAGCTGCGGCCAATCGGCCAGCATCAGCATGGTTTCGCGCTGGGTGATCTGGCTCCACAGCTCTTCGGTCACATAAGGCATGATCGGATGCAGCATCAACAGCACCTGATCGAACACCCACGCCATGGTGGCGCGGGTCTCAGCCTTGGCCGCCTCGTCGTCGCCATTGAGGATCGGTTTGGTGAATTCCAAATACCAATCGCAGAACGAACCCCAGGTGAAGTGGTAGCCCGCGTCGGCGGCTTCATTGAAACGATAGTTTTGGATCGCGGTTTCGATGTTGGCGACGGCTTCCGCCGCCTTGCCGATGATCCAGCGGTTGACCGTCAGTTTGACGCCCGCGGGATCGAAACCTGCGACCGGCTTGCAGTCGTTCATTTCCGCATAGCGCGCGGCATTCCAGATTTTGGTGACGAAGTTGCGATAGCCTTCGATGCGGCTGATCGACAGCTTCACATCACGGCCCTGCACGGCTTGCGACGTCATGGTGAAGCGCACCGCGTCCGATCCGAACTGGTCGATTAGGTCCAACGGGTCCATGACGTTGCCCTTGGACTTGGACATCTTCTGGCCTTTTTCATCGCGCACCAGGGCATGGATATAGACGTCCTTGAACGGCACTTCGTCCATGAAATGCAAGCCCATCATCATCATCCGCGCAACCCAGAAGAAGATGATGTCAAAGCCCGTCACCAGGCAATCGGTTGGGTAGTAGCGCCCCACTTCCGGCGTGTCGTCGGGCCAACCGAGCGTCGAAAACGGCCACAGGGCGGAGCTGAACCAGGTGTCCAACACGTCCGGGTCGCGGGTGACGTCGGTGGCGACGCCGTAGTGCTTTTCAGCAGCGGCGCGGGCTTCGTCTTCGGTGTATTCAACGAACGGGTGACCGTCGGGTCCGTACCATGCGGGGATCTGGTGGCCCCACCAGATTTGGCGCGACACGCACCACGGCTGGATGTTGCGCATCCAATCGAAGTAGATGTTTTCGTACGATTTAGGATGGAAGGTGGTGCGACCGTCTTCGACCGCTTTGATGGCATCGACGGCGAGCTTTTCGGCATCGACGAACCACTGATCCAACAGCCACGGCTCGATCACCACGCCGGAACGATCGCCATAAGGCACCGTCATGGGGTTTTCTTCGATCTTGTCGAGCAGGCCGAGGCCTTCCATCTCTTTGACGATCGCGTCGCGCGCTTCGAAACGGTCGAGGCCGCGCAGGTGTTCGGGCGCGACATCGTTGATGGCGGCGTTGTGATCCAACACGTTGATGACTTCAAGGTTGCAGCGACGACCGACTTCAAAATCGTTGAAGTCGTGGGCCGGGGTGATTTTCACCGCGCCGGAGCCCTTTTCCGGGTCGGCATATTCGTCGGCGACGATGGGGATCAAGCGTCCGGTGATCGGCAGCACGACGTTCTGGCCGACCAGATCGGTGTAGCGCTCATCATCGGGGTGCACGGCCACGCCGCTGTCGCCGAGCATGGTTTCCGGACGGGTGGTGCCAACTGTCACAAATTCGCCGTCGCGGCCTTCGATGGGATACTTGAAGTACCACATCTTGCCGTTCTGTTCTTTGTTTTCGACTTCCAGGTCGGAAATCGCAGTGTGCAGCATCGGGTCCCAATTGACCAAGCGCTTATCGCGATAAATCAGGCCCGCTTTATGCAGTTCGACGAACACCTTTTGCACCGCTTTGGACAGACCTTCGTCCATGGTGAAGCGTTCACGCGACCAATCGCACGACGCGCCCAGACGGCGCAGCTGGCGGGTGATGGTGCCGCCAGACTCAGCTTTCCACTCCCACACGCGCTCAATGAACTTTTCGCGGCCCAAGTCGTGACGGGTCAAGCCCTCGGCTTCCATCTGACGTTCGACCACCATCTGCGTGGCGATGCCCGCATGATCGGTGCCGGGCTGCCACAAGGTGTCTTTGCCGAGCATGCGGTTGTAACGGATCATGATGTCTTGCAGGGTGTTGTTGAGCGCATGGCCCATGTGCAGGCTGCCGGTCACGTTGGGCGGCGGAATCACGATGGTGTAAGCGTCCTGACTTTGGCCGCCATCTTTCGTCTGACCGCAGGCAAAAGCGCCGGAGCTTTCCCACATTTCATAGGTGCGCGCTTCGACGTCTTTGGGGGTATAGGTCTTATCCAACATGATGTGCCGTCCGTGACTGAGAACTTGGTGATGTGAGCTTTGTAATATGAGCTTTGGGTTTATAGCAAAAACGCCGCCCGGGGAACCCTGGGCGGCGTTTTGATTGGCGTGAAGAAACGCTTATTCGTCCAGCCGTTCCGCCCGGTTGATCATCCGGTCGATCTCTTTCTTGACCAAGCGTTCGATCAGGTACGGCAGGTTCTGGTCCAGCCATTCCTTCAACAGCGGGCGCATCATTTCGCGCACCATGCCTTCGAGGGTCACATCCGAACTGCCGATTTGCAGTTCGCGCTGGCTCAAGATGGCGCGCGCCAAATCGGCCAAGACGTCGGTCGACGCCCGGTAAGTTCCGGCCGAAACGATGGCGTTCGCCATTTCCGCGCCTTCGGGCAAGGTGGTGATCATTTCTTCGGTGAGATCGAGGATCGAAGAAATATCCGGCTCGCCGCCCGGACGCGGTGGCGGCGGAGGTGGAGGTGGTGCCTCATACACCGGCGGCGGCGGAGGTGGCGGCGCGGGGGCCGGTGTCGGCGCCGGTGGCGGCACAACAGGCTCGGGCTCAGGTTCCGGCTCATCCTCGGCCAGCTCGATCATCGGCGCGGGCTCAGGTTCAGGTGTGGGCTCTGGCTCGGCCGCCATCTCTTCCATAAGCGCGGCCATGTCCATTTCTTCTTCTGGCTCTGGTTCGGCCGCCATTTCTTCCATGGCGGCAGCCATGTCCATTTCTTCTTCCGGTTCCGGCGCGGGTGCAGGCTCTGGCTCAGCCGCCATCTCCGCCATGGCCGCAGCCATGTCGTCTTCCGCCGGTGCGGGTTCTTCGGCCGCAGCCTCTTCTTCACCGTCCTCTGACAGGATGCGGCGGATAGAGGCTAAGATGTCCTCCATCGAAGGCTCTTCGCCGTTTTGTCCTTGCGCGTCTTCGCTCATAAAAAGCTCGCTTATCCCCCGAGGTGTTTCTGACCCGGTTATATGTACAGTTTATTTGGCGGCGTTGTCCCCAACCGCACCACCAAGCCACTTATCCCGGACATCTAGATAATGCCCTTGTGCATCGTATAAATCCACAGCGAGGTTCAAATCCGCTGCCGTCAAACTTCCGATGGATGACAGCAGCGTCAACTCCGCAACCGTCTCATCCCTTTGAGATTTAACGAGATTTACGCGTGCGTCCAGCAATTCCTGCTCGGCGTCGAGGACATCGAGAACCGTTCGCGATCCGACACTGGCTTCGCGTTGAACGCCTTCGAGGGCCGTTTCAGCGGCACGAACCTGTGTTTCGATGGCTTCGATTCGCGCCCGTGTGCTCGCCAAAGTCTCCCACGCGGTGCGTACCTGCTCGGCCACATTGCGTCGTGTTTGGTCGGTGCTCAGGCGCGACGCCGATGCCGTTTGACGGGCTTGGCGCAGCTTTGAGTAGACCGTGCCGCTTTGATACAAAGGCACGCTCATGGTCACCTTGGCTTCATAAGCGTTGGCCCAATAATTTTTCGAAGCGGTGTCGAGCGAGCGCGACGCGCTGCCGCTCAGATCCACCGACGGCAACAGTTGCCCGCGGGTGCTGTCGATAGCGTCCACGGCAGCTTTTTCATCGAATTCTGCCGCAACCACGGTGGGGTTGGCTTGGTCGGCCAACGTCAACGCCTGATCCAAGCTGGCAGGCAGCGGAAGTGCGACGTTCGGCGCGTCCAACAGTTCAGGAGCCTCACCCATCAAATTCGCATACGCCGCGCGCGACGATTCCAGCGTGCCTTGGGCCTGAATGCGATCGGCGGTCGTCCCGGCCAAGCGCGACTGGGCTTGGTGCACGTCGGTGCGGGTGATTTCGCCAACGTTAAAACGGTCCTGGGTCGCTTCCAACTGGCTGGCCAACACCAATTCGTTCTTGGCGTTGAGTTCCACCACCGCTTGATCGCGCAACACATTGAGATACGCCGTCGCCGCGTCCAACAACACCGTTTGTTCCGATGTCAGCAGGCGCGCGCGCTGGGCGCGAACGGTGTTTTCAGCCGCAGATATGTTCGCTGTGGTTTGACCACCCGCAAACAGCGACTGGTTGACGTTGAGAGCCAAGGTCTTTGGTTTTGTGTCGATCTCATTGCCGGGCGAGGTGCTGGTTTCTTGTTGCTTAAGCGATGATGTGCCGCTCACCGATACCGACGGACGCCAGCCGGAAACGGCTTGGGCGACGCCTTCGTCCGTGGCGCGCGCGGTGGCGCGGGCCGCTTGCAAGGTCGGGTTGCTCGCATAGGCCTTGGCCAAGGCGTTCAACAGCGTCTCCGCCTGTGCTGGTGCCGCGCTTGCGCCAACAACGCAGCCGATCAGGACAATACGTGAAACCGTGCTTTTCAAGTTTTGCATCATGCCTTGCATCTTTATCATCGTGCTCTTCATGCTCGCTATGCCATGGGAGAATCCCAACGCAAACCAAAGCCAAGACTATACATCGCCCGATGTAAAGACCATAGCCCTCAGGTGTTAACGTTTGGTGAGCGTATGCGCTTAGGAATACAGCGCTTTTAAGCGACCATTTCCCGGTAGCGGCGCCACGACGCCATGCCACCCATCAGCGATTGAGCGGTGTCGAAACCATTTTGGCGCAACCACTGGGCCGCCATCATCGAACGATGGCCGTGCGCACAGATGATCACCAGGTGGTCGGCTTTGGGCAACTGGTCCAAATGCTGCGGCAATTGGTTGAGCGGAATGTTGGGGCTTTCGCCAGCCGGGGCCTGAGCCACTTCCCACGGCATACGCACATCAATAAAGGCGGCGTTGAGTTTTTCCGTCTCGATCTTGTGCAGACCATGAGCGTCGATTTCGAGGGGCAGCGGCGCATTCGTCATAAGAGGATCCCACATATTATGGTGTCTTTCACACAGGCTTAGCCATCACACCATGGATCTATCTCAACCGATCCGCAGCGCAACACGCAATATTAGATAATTCTTATGTAATGGGATTTCAAGCCCTACATACTTATTTTCGTGACGTCGCAGGCGTGGAATTTAGAAGCTGAAGTGGGGCTTGGCGGCAAATTCCGGCAACGCGGGCACGTTGGCGTCGAACAGTTCTGTTTCAGACACCACACCGTCGATCTTGCTCAGCAACATGGCCTTGCCGGTACCGGGAATGCCCTCAGAACCGGGCTTGATGTAGACCAAGCGCCCGCCATCGGCCAGTTGATCGACCAGGGCGGTCGGCAGCTCAGCCGCCGCGCCATTGATGAAAATCACATCGTAAGGCCCTTGACCGGGGTGGCCCTTGGCGAGATCGCCTTTCAACACGGTTACGGTGTCCGCGCCCTGCTCCGCCATGTGTTCCATGGCGCTTCGGTGCAAATCGATATCCGATTCGATCGCCACCACGGCGGAAGCGATTTTGGCGATGGCGGCGGCCTCATAACCGGTGGCGGCGGCGATGACCAAGGCCAAATCGGTTTCTTCGATGGCGGCGGACTGCATCAAGCGCGCCATGACCATCGGCTCCATCAAAATACGCCCCGCGCCGACCATGAGATCTTCATCGATATAGGCGAGGTTTTTTAGAGAATCGGGCACAAAGGCCTCACGCGGCAAGGCGTCCAACACATCGACAACCAACGTATCGGTCACTTTGTTGGTGCGGATTTGACTTTCGACCATATTATGACGGGCGCGCGCAAAGTCCATGGGATGATCCCCTCCGTTACTAAAAAGCCGCGTGAGCAAGCGCGGCGTTAGCATATCTAAAAAGTGTTGAATGTGTTCGTAACGCACAAACACGTAATTTCCGGCCACCAGGCGCGAAAACCAGCCCAATTGCACGGCACTATAGCCCGAGGCGGGCGCACCGCACAATGGAGATCATTGGCGAGATGATTGCGTATTTCTTGCGCCCTCGCCGTCTTGCTTCGCTTTACCCAGGAGACCGTGAAGACCTTGAAACGCCGATAAATTCGCCCTTAAATCCGGGATCTGGGCGAGGTTTCAAAAAAATTTCAAAAACCCCAATTCGGGTGCTTGACCGGGGCGGATGAGCGTTCTATGTTCCAGCGCCTTCGCGAGGAGGGCCTTCGCAAGAAGGGACGGAGCCTCACGGCTCCCCTTGCAAACCAAGAATATAAGCCACGGTTTGCAAAGGGCGGGATGGCGCGGTGGCGGAGTGGCTACGCAGCGGCCTGCAAAGCCGTGTACACCGGTTCGAATCCGGTCCGCGCCTCCATCCACCGCCTCGCAACGGTAACGCCTGATCCGGCGTAGCTCAGTTGGTAGAGCAGGCGACTGTTAATCGCCTTGTCGCAGGTTCGAGTCCTGCCGCCGGAGCCAATAAAAAGGCCAGTCCAGAGATGGGCTGGCCTTTTTTTCATTTTGGCACCTCACGACTGCAAATCGTGACATCCATTTATAGCGGTCGAATGCGCCTGCAAAACTACGGCAATTTTATGGCGATCTGCTCGTAATGATACAACTTTTCACTGCGATCTCGTCTGGATAAAAAACATCTTGGAATGATAATAATTTTCCTTGCAAAAGCATGTGCTTTTTGACATCAATTGGTTTCACACAAGCTCCCAAAGCAAGAAAAAAAACGCATCTACAATGTCGGTTTTTCAGAAACTCAGAAGCAAGCGGCTCGCGGTGATGACCACATTTGTGGTTGCCCTGGGACTCTTCATGTCCATTCTGGTTTCTTCTCCAAATGCATACGCTGCCGACAGCTTTGTACAGCAGCCTGTCACTCACCAGAGCATGAGTGACAACATGGACATGGACACTAGCTCCAGCCATCATCACGGTATGGATTGCTGCGTTGTCGCCTGTGGATGCACGCAAAACCAACAAGACATCGTTGCTGTGGCAGACACATGGGTTGTCATGAAGTGGATTTCCGTGGGGATCGTACCTGCGCACATGTCCTTCAGCCCGCAACAACGCCCCCCCCGAGTCTGACCCCTCCCCTACGCGCCAGACCGCCGACCTGAAATATGACTGGCCGGTCGCCAATGCGCGTGCCGTTTTTCTAAACAACTCAACATGAAATGCACGCGCCTGTTCGCGCGCCGTCACGGCGCCTTTGCGACAGGAGCTTATCTAGGATATTGACCAAAATGAAAACCAAACACGTTGTGAACAAAGTTAGCATCGCCATTGCCTTCTCATCCGTTGTGGCCTTCAGCGCCGGATCTGCGCTGGCATCCCCCGCGCACGGCAGCGGCAAAGTTGCAAACGGCGAGCCGGGAAAAGCATCGTCGGTTTCCCAAACCATCGAACTGCAGATGCATGACAACTACTACTCACAAGAAGCCGTCACCGTAAAAAAGGGTGAAACTGTACGTTTCATTGTCAAAAACACGGGCGATCTGGTCCATGAGTTCAACATTGGCACACCCGCCCAACACGCCGGTCATCAAGAAGAAATGGAGATGATGGTCGATCATGGCATTTTGGAAGCCGACAAAATCAACCGTCACATGATGAGCATGGATATGGGTGGCGGAAAAACCATGGAACACAACGACCCGAACAGTGTTCTGCTTGAGCCCGGTGAAACCAAGGAAGTGATCTGGTTGTTCTCCGACTCCGCAACCCTTGAATACGCCTGCAACGTACCCGGTCACTATGACTTGGGCATGGTTGGTCAGATTAATTTCAAGTAATCCGCAGCGGAGCTCAAAAAATGACGAAACAACTTACAACGCGTGCCTGGCACGCGGTGGTGGGCCTCGCCCTTAGCATCAGTATGGGCATCAGTATGGCCACCACAGCAGACGCAGGCGAATATAACATCACCGTCGATCAAGTGATGATCGACACCGGCACCTTCAAGAAACAAGGCATTGGTTACAACGGTGCCTCACCTGGACCTGTTTTGCGGTTCAAAGAAGGTGAGGACGTCACCATCAACGTGACCAACAACCTAGATGAAGTGACATCCATTCACTGGCACGGGCTCATCTTGCCTTATCAGCAAGATGGGGTGCCGACCATTAGCTTCGACGGTATCAAGCCGGGCGAAACGTTCACCTACCAGTTTCCGGTGGTGCAGTCGGGTACGTATTGGTTCCATAGCCATTCCGGCTTCCAGGAACCCGATGGGGCTTATGGCGCCATCGTCATCGAGGCCAAGGGCCGCGAACCCTTCCGTTATGATCGCGATTATGTCGTTCAACTGACCGACAAGCACCCCCATTCAGGGGCGCGTATCATGCGTAATCTCAAAATGATGCCCGACTATTACAACCGCCAACAGCAGACGGTGGGCGACTTCTTCAACGATTCGTCAAAAAATGGGTTGGATGCCACCATCGCAGATCGCAAAGCCTGGGGTGACATGCGCATGATGCCAGCTGACATCGAGGACCTTCAAGGGTTCGTCCCCCTGATCAACGGAAAAAGCGCCGAACAAAACTGGACCGGCCTGTTTAAGCCTGGCGAGCGCGTGCGGCTTCGTTTCATCAACTCTTCGGCCATGACCTATTTCGATCTGCGCATACCGGGACTGTCCATGACGGTGGTCGCGGCTGACGGCAACAACGTGCGCCCGGTAAAGGTGGACGAACTGCGCATCGCCGTGGCGGAGACCTACGACGTCATCGTCCACCCCAAGGAAGACAAAGCTTATAGCGTTGTCGCGACATCCATGGGGCGATCAGCATTTGGTCGTGCCACGCTGGCACCCCGCGAAGGGATGCAGGGCGAGACACCTGAACTTGGCGAACGCCCGTTGCTGACCATGGCGGATATGGGCATGGACCATGGCAATATGGACATGTCGGGTATGGACATGGAAGGCATGGACATGGAAGGCATGGACCACAGCAAGATGGACATGTCGCCCAAGGATGGCGGGGCGATGCCGGGCATGGAGGGCATGGACCACAGCAAGATGAACATGCCGTCCCAGGGCACCGATCCGTTTTATGCGCCGGGCAGCGGGTTGGCGCCCGTCGCTGCGAACGGCGGCAAGTTCTTGTCGTATGCGGACTTAAAGGCGCAGAAGCCGCTCTACAAAGATCGCGAGGCAACGCGTGAAATTGAAGTTCGGCTGACCGGCAACATGGAACGCTACATCTGGTCGGTGAACGGTAAGAAGTACGAAGACGCCGAACCGATACGTCTTCAATACGGCGAACGGGTGCGCTTTAAATTCGTCAACGAAACGATGATGACCCACCCCATGCACCTGCATGGTATGTGGTCGATCCTCGATAACGGGTCAGGTAAATGGAATCCCGTAAAACACACCATCAGTGTCGCGCCCGGCACGACTGTGTATTCAGAAACAGAAGCGGACGCGCCGGGTCAGTGGGCCTTTCACTGTCACCTGTCTTATCACGCGGCCTCTGGCATGTTCCGCAAGGTGATCGTCGAGGGCGGCCCCGAAACCGCCCAACTTGACAGTCCGAACTAAGGAGGACCGACCCATGAAAAAACTGATCTTATCGGCCGTCCTGGCGGCCATATTTACCCCGGTCGCACTGGCCTCTAAAGCCCATGCCCAGTCGGCAAGCCCATTGGTCTATGGCATGCAGGTGGAGGAGCTCGAGCTTCGCCGCGGCGATGAAACCGAGGACCGTTTGGTCTGGAACCTAGATGCTTTCGTCGGCAAAGACGAGGTACGTTTTCGCTGGTTAAGCCAGGGCGAATACGACCGCAAGGGCACGTCTTTTGAGGGACTGGAGAACCAGTTCGTCGCGCAGACTCCGGTCTCAACATTTTTCGATGTTAAGGCTGGCGTACGCATCGACACCCCTAAGGGACCGGACCGTTGGTATGGCGTTATCGGTCTCACCGGTCTCGCCCCCCAATGGTTCGACGTCGAGGCCGACCTGTTCGTCAGCGAAAAAGGCGATGCATCCGGTCGACTGAAAGCCGAGTACGAACTGTTGATCACCAACCGGCTGATTTTAATACCTTCGGCTGACCTCAACATTGCGTTTTCGGACGATGCGGACATCGAAATTCAGTCCGGCCCGACCAGCACAGAACTCGGCCTGCGTTTGAGTTACGATGTGGTCGACCGGCTCTTTTCCCCCTATGTCGGTGTTGTCTATGAAAGTAAGCTGGGCGACACGGCAGACTTCGCGCGAAGCGAAGGGAAAGACTTTCAAACGTGGTTCGGCGTCGTCGGTGCCAGGATGGTCTTTTAGCAGAACGCGAACAGACCCCATCAAGACCAGCGGCCCGCGCGGGAACAATCCGGGCGGGCCGCCTTCTTGGGATTTCCGCCTCACCGTCACGAAGGTTTCGGGAGGTTATGGCGGCCTTTTTGCCTGATAACTTCGGGTTCAGCGACAGCAGACCGGGCATCCATTTTGCCGCTTTGACGTAAAACCTAGGGAAAGGCCTTAGTCTACGCCTAGTACTCACCCCCAATTATCCTTTGCATTGAATTTTACAATACCAGCTCTGGGTGAAGAGGCTGACGCCCCCCCGAACACAATTTGTCGCGCTATTTGCAGGAAATTCGCAAATTCCCGATGCTGACACGGAATGAAGAACTAGAACTTTCCCAGCGTTGGACCAAGGACCGCGACGCGGCGGCGGCGGACCGCATGGTGACGTCTCACCTGCGTCGTCTCAATGGCCCGAACAGTTCTCTGAACGCGCCGGTGCACATAGATGGGGAAAGCGAGTGGCAGGATGGGCTGGAAGACGATAGCGAAACCCAGGAACAGCGTATCAGCAACGATCAAGAACTCATCCGCCGCCGTCAATTGCTGGCTGGTGCTATGAAAGGCCTGTCGGAACGTGAACGCATGATCTTGGCCGAACGCCGTTTGCAAGAAACCCCAGCGACTTTGGAAAACCATTCCCAATCGATTGGCCTTTCACGCGAACGGGTGCGTCAGATCGAGGTGCAGGCGTATGAAAAGCTGCAAAAATCCATAAAAAACGGGGCGATCGAACAAAACATCGCCCACTGATCATCTAAATCAAAATAATCCTGTTCATCAAGATCTGTGAGCGAGCGCACAGGCACAGTGATCGCAATCGCGCATAATCGCGTCAGCAAGCATGCTTCCCCAATGGTGCGTTTGCCAACCTTGCCTAAGTCCGCCTCTCCAGCGGCAA
>Ga0316204_10002465_pt1 | contig 41628 bp, 27 predicted proteins | sample 6monrhotite_MG_2_FD_205661 | JGI IMG/M metagenome (GOLD analysis project Ga0316204, IMG submission 205661) | Microbial mat bacterial communities from mineral coupon in-situ incubated in ocean water Damariscotta River, Maine, United States -... | ecosystem: Environmental > Aquatic > Marine >...
ACGTTGATAGGCTGGGTGTGGAAGCGCAGTAATGCGTGAAGCTAACCAGTACTAATTGACCGTGAGGCTTGACCATATAACACCCAAGTGGTTTGTACTTGAGTGCTTATAGTTAAGTTGACGGATACAACATGACCAGCCTTAGCTAGTGCTATTAATATTCAACTTCCCTAATTCGTGGGCAAGCATATTGCTTGACCTGCAAACAGTTTTCCTGGCGGCCATAGCGAAGTGGCACCACCCGATCCCATCCCGAACTCGGAAGTGAAACGCTTTAGCGCCGATGGTAGTGTGGGGTTTCCCCATGTGAGAGTAGGTCACCGCCAGGTTTTATTTCAAAACCCCATGCTCGTTTGAGTATGGGGTTTTTTTTGTCGATAATAAATAACATACAGTGCCTTTGTTTTTCTGCCGCTATCCTAGGGGGTGTTAACAATTACCATGCGTGGCGAGATTCTGGTCCTTTTCCGCACTGGCGGCGTTGCGGTTCGTTGCAATAGAATAACTATTACGCCTCACCGCGCCTTGCCAGTACGAAAAATGCTTCAGAATCACGCGCACTCAGGTAATTGTTAACACCCCCTAGCCCATCGACAATATTGTTTGTATTTTTTGCTTTGAGTGTCTGGTTTCTATTGTTACGCATATATTATTGCCTGCTGAATATATGGGTAAAGCGCTTTCCTGATCACAAAATAAGGTAGAATTTTAGGGCGTGCTTGTTCACTTCGCTGTATATACGTTGGCAAATTCAGTTTTGGCATTATGCTGATAGCGGGAGTGGGTGCAGCCGGATGTTAATGCAACTGAAACGTTGAGCTATTTTTCATATGCAAAAAACAACAATCGACTTGATCGAATTTTCTTCACTGGTGCCTATCAAGGCATTGAGTGTGATGCATTGTCGTGAGTTGCTGGATCAGTCTGACGTGAATGTGGTTGCCAGAAATGGGACGATTTTTGTGCAGGGCGACGAAGCAAAAAGTATCTTGTACGTAATGGCCGGTGAGGTGGAGCTGCACATTGATGGCAAAGTGGAAAAGTGTATCAAGGGTGGCACCCGTCTGGCTAAGTTGCCGCTGGAGCAAGGCACACATTACCAATACACGGCACGTGCATTAACAGATGTGACATGTGTCAGTGTGGACCCCGCTGCGCTGGACGTTATGCTTTCCTGGGGGCAGCCTGGCGGTTATGAAGTGCAGGAACTGGATAGTACTCACGACGACAGTGACTGGATGGCTAAGTTGCTGCAGGCAAGGGTTTTTCATCGCATTCCACCGGCGAATATCCAGTCTGTTTTTATGAGCATGGTCGCGCACCACTTTGCTGCGGGTGAACCGGTTATTCAGCAGGGTGAAGAAGGCGGGCACTTTTATATTATCCGTGAAGGTAAATGTCAGGTGATTCGCAAGACGCGCAAAAACCCTGAAGGTACGGCATTGGCGACCTTACAGGCGGGCGACAGTTTCGGTGAGGAGGCGTTAATCTCCGGTGCTAAGCGGAATGCTACTATTGTTATGCAGACTGATGGTGTATTGATGAGCCTCTCCAGGATAGATTTCCTGGAGTTGCTCAATGAGCCCTTGCTGAAATGGATCAGCTATGCCGAGGGGCGTGAATTGGCCGTTGATGGTGCGATCTGGATTGATGTTCGTCTGCCCGCCGAATATCACATGCGACATATCCAACATAGCGTGAATATTCCTTTGCCGTTGCTGCGAACCAAGTTGGAAAAACTGGACCCCGGGGTGCGCTACCTGCTTTATTGTGATTCGGGCCGTCGTGGCGCTATTGCTGCTTATCTGCTGGTGCAGCGCGGTTTTGATAGTTTCGTACTGCAAGGTTCGCTGGACAGCCTGCCTGCATCGGAAATGGCGTAACTATTGCGTGTTTGCTATTTTCCATGCGTGCATTTTTGTAAATACACTTTGTAAATGACTCTTGCTCAAACGATTTTGAGACTACTGGCTGATGGTGAATTTCAGTCTGGTCCTGCACTGGGGGAGGCCGCTGGCCGTACCCGCACGGCAGTGTGGAAGGCGGTACAGTCATTGCAGAATACCGGCCTGGAAATTTATTGTGTGCGTGGTAAAGGCTATCGTCTGGCGCAGCCAATTGAATTGTTGAATCGTGATCGCATACTTGCGGCGCTGGATAGCGGCACACGGCAGGCTGTGCAACAGCTCGATGTGTACCATGAAATCGATTCCACCAATGCCCGTTTGCTGGAAGTAGCCAGACAGGGATATACCTCAGGACACGTCTGTATTGCCGAATGCCAGCGTGCGGGACGTGGCCGCCGTGGCCGTCAATGGGTGTCGCCCCTCGGCGGCAATCTCTATTTTTCACTGTTGTGGCGTTTTCACGCAGGTGCAACTTCTTTGGGTGGCTTAAGTCTCGCCATTGCTGTGGCGGTGATGCGTACTTTGTGTGATATCGGGTTAACGTCGGCACAACTGAAATGGCCTAACGATATTTTGCTGAACGGCCATAAACTGGCGGGTATTTTATTGGAGTTGGCGGGCGAATCTGCTGGGCCTTGTGCTGTAGTGGTGGGGGTAGGGTTGAATATCCGTAGTTCTGCGGCAGAAATGTCGATGGTGAGTCAGCCTTGGACTGATCTTGAGTCAGCCCTGGGAAAAACGATATCGCGCAACGTGCTGGTGTCATCTTTGTTGTGTCACTTGTTGCGTGCCATAACGGATTTTGAGCGGCAGGGTTTGGCACCTTTCATGACTGAGTGGGCACAGTGGGATGCTCTGGCAGGCAATGAGATTATCCTGGATTTACCGAGAGGCCCAGTGCGAGGCGTGGCGCGTGGTGTGGATGAAAGCGGTGCATTATTACTGGTGCGTAACGGTAAATTAGAACGACATCACAGCGGAGAGGCGTCGGTGAGGGGTGCGGCAAAAATTGAGAGCCCGGTCGCGTACGGTGTTGAGCAATGAGCGTGTTATTGCTGGATGCTGGGAATACCCGCCTGAAATGGGCGCTTTGTGAGAGAGGAGAGTTTTTACAATACGGAGTATTTACCTATGAGTGGTCAGCATTGTCTGCACAGTTTCAGGCGCAGTGGGAGGCACTGATAAACAAAGGTGTGATCAATAAGCTGGTGCTTTGCAATGTCGTGGGTGACCGACTTGAGTCACCTTTACGCCGATGGTGGGGCAGTTGTTTAGCGGAAAATGGCGCACAAAAAACCGACCCTCTGACAATAGAAACCGTGCAGGCGCAGGCGCAGGCCTTTGGTGTACAGTGTGCTTACCAGCAGCCTGCGCAACTGGGTGCCGACCGTTGGGCAGGGCTGGTGGCAGCCCGACATCATATTGCGGGTGCCTGTTGTGTGATTGCTTGTGGTACCGCACTGACTATCGATGTGCTGAGCGCAGAGGGAGTGCATGTAGGCGGCCTCATTGCCCCGGGTATGGCGATAATGCGTCAAAGTCTGCTGGCGAACACGGCACAAATTGAGGTTGCTGATGACGCAACGTACACATCAATATTTTGTGCGCAGGATACAGTCAGTGCTGTGCAGGCGGGTATAATGGCAGCTACGACGGGTGCGGTGCAGCAGGTATTACAACAGTGTCGCGAGCATGGCCATCTGACCCCTGTCTGTGTGGTAACAGGTGGTGATGCGCAGTCACTATTGCCGACCCTGCCCGAGGGCAGCCTACACAAAGTAGAATGGGTGTTAAAAGGCCTGGCAATTATTGCCGGGTGCAATGAATAGGCGATCAACAACAATGGAGCCTGTCGTGTGGGCTGGTGGAATGTGTTGTAAATGATAAAAATTATTTTCCTGTTTTTTTTACTGCTGAATGCTGCTTATTTTTATATGCAGTTTGATGCTGCCGGCGAACCTGCGACGTCCACGGTTCTGCAGCAGCCGCCACTGCCCCAGGGTGTCGATAAACTCATCTTGTTGCGTGAACGTGGCCTGGGTGGGGAGAATGCCCTGCAAAAAGTTGCAGGCAGGCCGCAGTCAAAACCAATTGACACGCAACGTCCTCCTCCAGAGGCATCTCAGCCCCGGACATCGCATGAGCCTGTCTGTTTTACCCTTGGTCCTTTTGTTAAGGCCAATGTTGTCAAACGCAGTTCCAAGGCGCTTGCTGCATTAGGTGTCGATGTTGAGCAACGCGAAGTATCCCAGCGCACGCCCAGAGGATATTGGGTGTATTTACCCGCTTCAAAAAGCTATCAGGCCGCCAAACGCAAAGTCAACGAGTTGCAGAAAAAAGGCTTGAAAGATGTATATATTATGGGCAAGGGCAGCCACAAAAATGCCATTTCGCTAGGGCTGTTCACGCGAGAAAGTGCGGCAAGGAATCGTTTTCAGCAAGTCAAAGATTTGGGCCTGAAGGCAGTGCTGGAAACTCAGTATCGTATTACAGAGCAAACCTGGCTGGATATAATGGTGCCCGGTGGTCAGGGCACCGCCATAGTCGATATTACTGAAATGGCAGATGGGTTACAGCGGGTTGAGTTGGATCAGCGCAAGTGTCAGTAAGAAGGTAACACTGACATTGTTGTTTGGTTTCCGTTGCGAAAGAGAGGGTAAATGCCTACAATAGCGCCCCTGATATTAACAGGCCGACGTAGCACAATTGGTAGTGCAACGCACTTGTAATGCGTAGGTTCGCGGTTCGAGTCCGTGCGTCGGCACCATTTTTGTAGGACACCCAAAGCGAGCAGAATTCAGATAGATAGTGTGTGGCTTGCTTATTTCATGACGTGGCAAAGTGATCTGTAACAGCTGGCTTATTATTGCAAGTCATTTTAACGCGACGATGAGATAAACAGGACGAGCACTAATGTTTGAATTCTGATCGCTGTGGGTACGCAGGTCCATTGTTTAGTGATTGAACTTAATTCGTGTGTGAATGACGGGACTTTCAACAATGCAAAGTAATGTGCTTAAGCGAAAAGCTTTTTGTATCGGGCAAGTATTGCTGGTGCTAATTTTGTTTAGCGGGCAGTCATTTGCGGATATTTCTAGAGGCCAGGCGGCTATTCTCAAAGGAGATTTTGCCACTGCCTTCAAAGAATTTAAAATAGATGCGGACAAAGGTCTCGCTTATGCACAGGCGGCAGTGGGCGTGATGCTGCACCTCGGCCAGGGAGTAAAGCGTAATCTCCCGCAAGCCTTTTTCTGGTATAAAAAGGCAGCTGAACAAGGTTATGACGCCGGTGTGGCGAATGTAGGCATCATGTATTACAAAGGGGCTGGCACCGAGCAGAATGACATCAAGGCTTACGCGTGGCTGGATCTTGCCAGTCATATTCGGGGAGGCCGGGAGCACAATGCCAAGGCCAGAGCGGCCAGTTATTTATCCCCAGCGCAATTGAAAAAGGCCCAGCAACTGGCTGCGTCATTGCGCAAAAAATTTGATAAAAAATAACCTGAAAATACACTTGTCCGAATTGGTTGCAGTTTGTACTGACCATTGTTCTGTTGGTTTGGATTGTTCGCCGGGGATTTTTCCTGTACTGGCGTTTGCTTAAAAAGCTCGTTAGGATGTTGGCCTCTGTTGCAATGCGCGAATGGGGTTTGTGGAAATGGGCGGCGAGAAAAAAAATAAGACGCAAGACACAAAGACGGCGGACCAACCGGAAGTTGGAGACAAACGCCAAGCTTATCGGCATACGTTGGAACTGGATACGGAAGTACATTTTCACGAACAATATGTGAAAGGTATGTTCCGTTGTCGCACGGGTAATATTGGCCTGAGCGGCGTTTTTTTGCCGTCGGAAAAAATGCCCATCATTATCAAAACGGACATTGAACTCGTGTTTCATGCCCTTACTCAAACAGATCCAGAACAGTATCGTGTTCCTGCCAAAGTGGTGCGTACTGCGGAAGATGGCGCAGCGCTGGTTTTTTGTCCCGAAAATGAACAGCAGATACAGGATTTTCGGCGCTTTCTGCTCATGGCCAAAGTTGCCAGCCGACAGTAATCACCAGTCTTGTTCTTTATTTTGTGTGCCCCTGAGATTTCTGCCGAGCCTTTATTTGCCGTAAAACAACGAGGCATAACCTTCGCTACTAGACATGCGTTGTGAGTTTAACTGAATAGTTTAGGATACTATGCCCCATAAATTTCTGTGATTGACATAATACAAAGTGCTAAGGAGTAAAAACGATGGTGGTTAAAGCCCATAAAGAGACCCTGGGATTCCAGACCGAGGTAAAGCAATTGCTGCACCTCATGATTCACTCACTTTATAGCAATAAAGAGATTTTTCTGCGTGAGTTGATTTCCAATGCCTCGGATGCCGCAGATAAACTGCGATTTGAGGGCTTGTCCGATGATGCTTTGTTTGAAGGTGATGCGGATTTTAATATCCATGTTGCGTTTGATAAGGAAGCGCGTACCGTCACCGTCAGTGATAACGGCATCGGCATGTCACGCCAGGAAGTGATTGAACATATTGGCACCATTGCCAAGTCTGGTACGGCCAAATTTTTTGAGTCTTTGACTGGGGATCAGGCAAAAGATGCAAATTTGATTGGTCAGTTCGGTGTGGGTTTTTATTCTTCGTTTATCGTTGCAGACAAAGTGACTTTAACCACCCGCCGCGCCGGGGTGGGTGCTGAACATGGTGTGCGTTGGGAATCGGCCGGTGAAGGTGAATACAGTTTGGAAACGGTGGAAATGGATACCCATGGCACTGTGGTGCAATTGCACCTGCGTGAAAATGAAGACGAGTTTTTGGATGGCATGCGCCTGCGCAACATTATCGGTAAATACTCTGACCACATTACTTTGCCGATCATGATGGAAAAGCAACAATATGGTGAGGAGGTGGAAGGAGAAGAAAAAGATAAACCTGCCGAGCCAGAATTAGAAGTTGTTAATCGCGCATCTGCATTATGGGCGCGTCCCAAAAGCGACGTCAGTGATGATGAATACAATGAATTTTACAAGCACGTTGCTCATGATTTTGAAGACCCGCTGGCACGCACACATAACCGGGTGGAAGGAAATTATGAATATACCTCGTTGTTATATATTCCGGCACGGGCGCCGTTTGATTTGTGGGACAGGGAACAACGCCACGGCATAAAGCTCTATGTGCGTCGTGTATTTATTATGGATGATGCTGATCAGCTGATGCCGAATTATCTGCGTTTTGTGCGCGGCGTTATTGATTCTGCGGATTTGCCATTAAATGTATCGCGGGAAATTCTTCAGCATAACAAGGCCATTGATACCATCCGTGCCAGTTCAGTGAAAAAAGTACTTGGCCTGCTGGAAAGCATCGCCAAAGATGACGCAGAAAAATATGCCACGTTCTGGAAAGAGTTCGGGCGTGTTATCAAAGAAGGGCTGGGTGAAGATTTTGCAAATAAAGAACGCCTTGCCAAATTGTTGCGTTTTTCCAGCACTCACAACGACAGCGAAATTCAGGATGTGTCGTTGCAGGATTATGTGGGCCGCATGAAAGAGGGGCAAAAGGAAATTTATTATGTAACCGCAGAAAGTTTTGCGGCAGCGAAAAACAGCCCGCATCTGGAAATTTTCCGCAACAAGGGCATAGAAGTACTATTGCTGACAGATCGTGTGGACGAATGGATGATCAGTTCATTGACCGAGTTTGATGACAAGCCACTGAAATCAGTGGCCCAGGGTGAGCTGGATCTTGGTGACATGGAAGATGAAAAGGAAAAAACTGCGAAGGAAGAAACCGGCAAAGCCTTTACAGAAATTGTAGAACGCATTAAAACGGCGCTGGATGATGAGGTGAGCGAAGTACGTGTTACCCATCGCCTGACATCGTCACCAGCCTGTTTGGTGACGGGTGAAAACGATATGAGCGCCAACCTGGAACGCATTCTTAAATCGGCTGGCCAGAACATGCCGGGCAGCAAACCGGTTTTTGAAATCAATCCTGAACATCCTCTGGTGTTGAAGCTCAAAGATGAGGCTGACGAAGGGCAATTCACGGAATTGACAAAAGTGTTGTTTGATCAGGCTACATTGGCTGAAGGTGGTCAGTTGGATGATCCAGCGACGTTTGTACGCCGCATGAATGAGTTGTTGCTGTCTATGGCGAAATAGTTTTTCGCCGTCGCTTGAAATTTCCGCAACCCTTAATCGAAGGTCGCTTGTGCAAACGTTATAAACGTTTCCTGGCGGATGTTGAATTAAAAAATGGTGAGGTGATTACGGCGCACACTGCAAATACCGGCGCGATGACCGGTTGCAGTGAGCCCGGGAGTCGTGTGTGGCTCAGTGTTTCTGATAATCCCAAGCGCAAATATCCCCACAGTTGGGAAATTGTGGAAGTGGCTCCAGGTGTGCTGTGCGGCATCAATACTTTACTGGGCAATCACCTGGTGAGCGAAGCTGTTTCGGCAGGTCAAATTCCTGAGTTAAAAGGTTACGCCCATATTCGCGGCGAAGTGCCTTATGGTGAAGAGCGCAGCCGTATTGATATATTGCTGGAATCCGTCGGGTCTACATCTCCCTGTTATGTTGAAGTGAAAAACGTCACCCTGGCCAATAAAGGTGTGGCGTTATTTCCTGATGCTGTAACAGTGCGTGGTACAAAACATCTACGTGAATTAATTCGTGTTGTCGAGCAGGGCGCGCGAGCGGTGATTTTTTATTGTGTACAGCGAAATGATTGCCATGAGTTTCATCCGGCAGATGCGATTGATGTGGTTTATGCTGAAACGTTGCGTGAGGCGATGAAAAAAGGTGTTGAAGCTATTGCCTATCAGGCAGATGTCAGCGTGACCGGTATTTGTCTGACAAATGTCATGCCGGTTTGTATATACCCGTAGCGATTGAGATTTAGGTTTTATTGCACGCCCTCTTCATTCCATGGCGGCGTTGAAATTCCTCGCAATAGTCCGGCTATTACTCGTCACTTCGCCTGGCCATGAAATGAATATGACGCACACTAAAAGCCTAAATCTCAAACGCCACGGGCATATCGGCGGGAATTTCATCGAGTTGAATATTGCAGAACGACTGTTGGTGAAGAATATTCAAGAAGGCTGTGGCCGTCATGAAATTATCCTTACCTTATTTTTCGCGATAACCAGCTACCTGTTTGATTTTAGAAAAATTTATGTGTGCTCGCTCCGGCTCGGAGACAGGTAAAAAGTCGATAAATATGCTAGTCTTCACGGTCTTTATTTTTTCGTCGATGGGTCACCGTACATGAAATCCGCACGCACGCTTTATATTAAAACCTTCGGCTGTCAGATGAATGAGTACGATTCCAGCAAGTCTGCGGAACTGCTCGGCGAGAGCCACGGGTTGACCCTGGTGGCCGCTCCTGAAGAGGCTGATGTGTTACTGCTCAATACCTGCTCAGTGCGTGAAAAAGCGCAGGAAAAGGTTTTTTCGCAACTGGGTATGTGGCGTGAAATCAAGGCGCAGCGTCCTGAAGTGGTGATTGGCGTCGGCGGCTGTGTCGCCAGTCAAGAGGGGGATGCCATCCGCCAGCGCGCGCCGTATGTAGACCTGATCTTCGGCCCCCAGACTCTGCACCGTTTGCCGCAGATGTTGGAAGCCTTGCAACAGCAAAAAACTCCGCAGGTGGATGTCTCTTTCCCTGAAATTGAAAAATTCGACAACCTGCCCGCACCCAAAGCTGACGGTCCCACGGCTTTTGTTTCCATCATGGAAGGTTGCAGTAAATATTGTACTTTTTGTGTAGTGCCTTATACGCGCGGCGAAGAAATCAGCCGCCCCTTCGATGACGTGCTGGCCGAAGTGGCACAATTGGCGGCGCAGGGTGTACGTGAAGTGACTTTGCTGGGGCAGAATGTCAATGCCTACCGTGGGTTAATGAGCGATGCTGATACTGAAGAAGAGAGTGCCGATCTGGCCCTGCTGATTCACTATGTGGCCGCTGTGGAAGGTATTGACCGCATTCGTTACACCACCTCGCATCCCGTGGAATTGTCAGACTCACTGATTCAGGTCTACGCCGAGGTGCCGGAACTGGTGAGCCATCTGCACCTGCCCGTACAGAGTGGTGCGGATCGTATTCTGGTACAAATGAAGCGTGGTCACACCGCATTGGAATACAAGGCCAAAGTGCGCGCCCTGCGCGGGGTGCGGCCCAACCTGAGTCTATCGTCGGACTTTATCATTGGTTTTCCCGGTGAAACCGAGGCCGATTTTCAGGCCACTATGCAGCTGATTGAAGACCTCGGCTTTGATCACTCCTTCAGTTTTGTGTACAGCGCCCGGCCCGGCACACCCGCGGCCGATTTGCCGGACGACGTGCCGCTAACGGTGAAAAAACAGCGTCTGGCCATTTTACAAGCGCGTATCAGTGAAATGGCTGCGGTTATCAGTGCCGGAATGGTGGGTACAGTGCAGCGGGTTTTGGTGGAGCGTCCCTCGCGTAAAAATGCCAACGAAATGAGCGGGCGTGCAGAAAACAACCGCGTGGTTAATTTCCCCGGACCGCTGAGACTCATTGGTGAATTTGTGGATGTGCGCATCACAGAGGCTATGCCCAACTCCCTGCGTGGCGAAGTTGTGCAGGTGGACGATAAAAAGACATTGGCGGCCGGGCGCAGAATGGCGTAGCCTGTCACATATGTCCAAGGAACCTCCTTTCCCGATTTGAACGATCAGCCTGACTCTCGAAGTTTTACTCTCGAACCCGCCGATAATCTGCGATTGGCCAACTTGTGTGGTCAATTCAATGAGCACCTGCGTCTGGTAGAAGAGCGCCTTGGTGTGGAAGTCCATAATCGCGGCAATATTTTTACAGTGCTGGGCGATAGTGCCCCGGTGCAGGCTGCGAAGCAGGTGCTGATGCAGCTTTATGCTGACACGGCACAGGATGAGCTGAAAGCGGAGCAGGTACACTTGTTGTTGCAGGAAACGCATTTCCACGATGACATGGATATGAATGAAGGCAAAGAAGCAGATAAACTCGATGTCAGTATTACCACACGCCACGGTATCATCAAAGGGCGTGGCACCAACCAGCATCGTTATTTGCACAATATTCTCACCCACGATATCAACTTTGGCGTGGGCCCGGCAGGTACCGGCAAAACCTATCTGGCCGTTGCCTGTGCAGTGGAGGCGCTGGAAAAGCAAACGGTGCAGCGTATTGTGCTGGTGCGACCAGCGGTGGAGGCTGGTGAACGCCTAGGTTTTTTACCGGGCGATCTGGCACAAAAAGTTGATCCTTACCTACGCCCGCTCTACGACGCACTGTATGAAATGCTGGGTTTTGAGCGGGTCGATAAATTTATCGAGCACAATGTTATCGAGGTTGCCCCCCTGGCCTATATGCGTGGTCGCACACTCAATGATTCGTACATTATCCTGGACGAGGCGCAAAACACCACCGTTGAACAGATGAAGATGTTTTTGACGCGCATTGGTTTTGGTTCGACGGCGGTGGTCACGGGGGATGTTACGCAAGTGGATTTACCCAAAAATACCCGCTCCGGATTACGCCATGTTGTCGAGGTGCTGAAAGATGTGAAAGGTGTCAGTTTTACCTTTTTTCAGGCCCGAGATGTGGTGCGTCACCCGTTGGTGCAAAAGGTGGTTGTTGCGTATGAAGCCTATGAAGAAGCCAATGTTGATGATTCTAAAGGGCGTTAAGTGGTACAGGTGGACGTACAAATGGCGCTGGAAAAGGCCACGCAACAGAATGTGCCTGACACCCGGCGTATACAAACCTGGGTGAAGGCTGTTGTACAACAGGCCGAATCAGGCGAATTGATGGCAAACATGGCGACACAGATGACGGTACGCATTGTCGAAACTGATGAGATGGTTAAGCTTAATCAGCAGTACCGGCAAAAAACCGGGCCAACCAATGTATTGTCTTTTCCCTTTGAAGCACCCTCGGGTATGCCGATCGATCTGATAGAGCCAGCATTGGGTGATGTCGTGGTATGCGCAGCTGTGGTGACGGATGAAGCGGCCGCACAAGGCAAAACATTGCTCGCACATTGGGCGCACATGATTGTGCATGGCACTCTGCATTTGCTAGGTTATGACCACATACAGAATGATGACGCGCAAAAAATGGAAACACTGGAAATAGCGGTACTGGCCGAACTGGGTTATGCGAACCCGTATTCGTGAATTCATCCCGTGTATAATGGCAAACCAACATCAGAGCATGCATAAATCAATATGAGTGAAGATCAATCCAGTGGTGCTGTAGCCGATAACGGACAGCAACACGACTCCTGGCTCGGTCGGCTGACGCAATCCCTGCTGAGCAAGCCCTTTTCTTCTGTACCCAAAGATCGTGGACAACTTGCGGCAGTGTTGCGTGATGCTGAAAAAGAAGGGCTGCTGAATCATGATGCCCTGGCGATGATCGAAGGTGTGCTTACCGTTGCAGATATGCAAGTGCGTGATGTGATGGTGCCGCGTTCGCAAATGATCGTGGTGGAAGAGTCCGCATCGCCAGACACTTTTTTGCCCGTGGTGATTGAGTCTGCACATTCACGTTTCCCCGTGGTGGGTGACTCACGTGATGAAATTGTGGGTATTTTGCTGGCCAAAGACCTGCTGGCCTATATTGCTGAGCGTGATACACAATCCGCAGAAGACAGTGATCGCCATTTCCGGTTGAACGATTTATTGCGCCCCGCTGTATTTATTCCGGAAAGCAAACGGCTCAATATTTTACTCAAGGATTTTCGCGCCAACCGCAACCACATGGCCATTGTGGTGGACGAATACGGTGGTGTGGCCGGTTTGGTAACCATTGAAGATGTGCTGGAACAGATCGTGGGTGATATCGAAGATGAGCATGATTTTGCCGAAGATGCTTTTATCGTCAAACATTCAGAGCAACAATTTACTCTGAAGGCATTGACGCCCATTGATGAGTTTAACGAATATTTTGACTCTGAACTCAGTGACGAGGATGTAGATACCATCGGCGGTTTACTGATGCGTGAATTTGGTCGCATGCCTGGACGGGGCGAGCAATGCAAAATAGGCCGTTTTGAATTCAAGGTATTGCGTGCTGACAGTCGGCGCATTCATCTGCTGCAATTGAATGTGTTGCCGACAGATGACATTGAATCTCCTGATGCGCCAGACAATGCCGTGGACAACGAAGATTAATATACCTATAGCGATTGAGATTTAGGCATTCATTGCGCTCCCTCTTCATTCCATGGGGGCGTTAAAACTCCTCGCAATAGTCTAGCGACTCCTCATCATTTTGCCTCGCCTAAAGCGCCTACTGTTGGTGCCATGAAATGAATATGACGCACACTGAACACCTAAACCTCAAACGTCATGGGTATATCCGTCAGTACGTTGTTCCCCTGCTGGCGGGTATGGGGCTGCCCCTGGCCTTCTCCCCCGTTAATTTTTTCCCACTTGCGGTTTTAATGCCCGCAATACTGTTTTATTGCTTGTTGCGATCTTCACCTCGTCAGGCCTTTATTATTGGCTATCTGTTCGGTGTGGGGTTTTTTGGTGTGGGTGTCTCCTGGGTGGCAGTGAGTTTTTACCGTTTTGGCAGCATGAGCATGGCCTTGTCTGCTATTGCGACATTGTTGTTTGTATTATTTCTTGCGTTGTTTCCAGCGTTGTTGGCTTGGGTTTCGCGACGTTATTTTTCTACGCTCAATGAGAATATCTATTTACTGTTACTTATTCCGGCGCTATGGGTGTTTTTTGAATGGGTGCGCGGTTGGGTACTGACAGGGTTTCCGTGGTTGAATTTGGGTTACAGTCAGACGGATTCACCATTGGTGGGCATTGCACCGGTGTTGGGGGTGTACGGTACCTCCTGGGTGGTGGCGTTCAGTGCGGGCCTGTTGGTTTATGCACTGATCAATAAAAACAAACAACGTGTTATTGCACTGGCAACCCTGTTGGCCGTCTGGCTTATAGCAGGTGGCTTGGCACAAGTCACATGGTCAGAGGCCAAAGGTACACCGCTAACGGCCAGTCTGATCCAGGGAAATGTGCCGCAGAATATAAAATGGCAACCTGATCAACGTGGCCCGACGATAGAGCTGTATACACGGTTAAGCAGTGACCGTTGGGATCGTGATGTTATCGTCTGGCCGGAAACAGCACTACCCGCCTATTTCCATCAGGCGCAGTCTTTTTTGGAAAACCTAGTCAGCAGAGAACATAAAAATGGCGGCGCAACATTATTAACCGGTTTGCCGATAATGTCTGAGCAGGATGGCAGCCAGTATTACAACGGTGTGGTGCGTGTAGGCATCAATGACGCCGATGAAGTTTCGACACAAATTTATCGAAAATCACATTTAGTGCCCTTCGGTGAATATATTCCACTCAAATCCGTGCTGGGGGGACTGCTGGATATCCTGCAAGTGCCTATGGCGGATTTCAGTCGTGGGTCAACGACGCAGCCTTTGCTGGAAGTGGGCGATCATAAAATTGGCATGTCCATTTGTTATGAAGATGCCTTTGGAGAAGAAGTGATTCGTGCATTGCCTGACGCATCATTTTTAGTGAATGTCAGCAATGACGCCTGGTTTGGTGATTCTTTTGCGCCACATCAGCATCTCCAGATGGCACGCATGCGGGCCATTGAAACAGCACGGCCCATGTTGAGAGCAACCAATAACGGCGTATCTGCGGTCATCGATCATCATGGAACACTATTGGCAACTTCACCGCAATTCGAAATTGCCGTGCTGGATGGGGAAATTCAGCCACAGCAAGGGGCAACCCCCTATGTGCGAACGGGTAACTGGCCCGTGTTATTTGCCTTATTATCAATATTGCTGGTGTGCGTGTCACGCAGTGTCCGAGAATGTCATCGGTCCGGCTGAACTTTTCACATCCGGTCCGGTCATTAGTTATTCCCAAGTGATTTGGAAAACGGCGGTGCGGCCAAACCAAAAACAAGGAGGGGAGGGGGAATACGAGTGTGACAGCATTACTGTTGCGCACATATTCAATCTCATGGAGAGAAAGACATGACTCAAAACAGTATGACGCTTACATCTAGTGACAACCACATAGCTTCTTATGACAAATCCACTGCCGATAATCTGGAAAACCTCGGTCGTATTGATCGCGCTATCCGGGCCACATTTGCCCCTGCGGCAATATTTACGATGCTGTTGTTCCCTGGCGACATTTCGTGGCAGCCTTACGTAACCTATGCGGGGATATACTTAGCCGCTACGGCACTGACCACCTGGGACCCTTTGTATGCTCTGTTCGGGCTGAACACTCGCCACAGAGCAAATGCCGGAAAATCGCCAGCGGTATCTGACAGAATGCCGGGTTCACTGCATTACGCCCGGTAATAAGGCGAAGTCTGGCAATATCGATGCAAGGTCGATATTGCCAGCGGGCAGAACCCCTGTTCCTACACGGCAACAGGAGGACGAGTGTCATGTCCATTCCTTCATTCATGCTGAAAGTTTTTTTGCATTTGTTCAAAAGGTGGTGTTGACCGGATACCCCTGCGGAGGCTTTTGTTGCACCGGCAATACCGTTGCCTTGCATGACATTTCAACCTGTATCGCGGATGTCAGCTGAAATCAAACAATAAAGTAGGCAATCATAAATATAAACATTGCAAATGCGGATAATGACCATGACCAATAAACCAGTTGCGCCAGCACCCGGTCAAACACCGTCGTGTGTTTGTACAGTATTTTATAATCTGCCTCAAACCCTCCCATCCCACTAGACTCAGCGTTACGTTGAAGTCTTTGCAAAACAACTTTTGGCAATGCCAACGCCCCGGCGACATTAAAAATATCCCAGCCACTGGCAAACTCAACACCTAACGCATGTTTGGTTTCCGGGTTTTTCCTCAGTTTGCGCACAGTGATCTGACCGAAAATAACGTACAGGATCATTGAGATAAATGTCCCAGCCAGTATCGCGGCAAAAATTTTGTCTCCCAAAGTCATAAGGTGTTTAGCCATTTCATAATGTTGTCGTATATGTTCCCGCTTTTTTCTTTTGCAATATAGTTCGTTGCCAAAGAAACAGCTGCCCCCACAATAATAAGACCAACCCAGCCAGCAGGCGTCGCTACCGTCAGGAACATCAGTGCTCTGGCACCTATAGCAACTGTGCGACCTCCCAGCCATGCACTTGCTGCAAAACTACTCGACTCAATAGCCAGCTCCCGCTCCCAGTTGCCATCAGCTTTGTACTCATTCTGTACATTGCCAATACGGCTGGCCACATCGACAACAATCAACCCATTGCCCAGCGCCTTGCCATATTTGCTGAAGCGGGCCAGTTTCCCGGCCTGGAGCGTGGAGACCAGTTGCAGTTTTTCGATACTGCGACTACTGCGGGCAATATTCAGGGCGCGGGTGCGATTGCTCAGAGGTGTACCTCTACGTGAGGCTTTTTGCATTCCGGTGGTGGCGCTTAATTCACGCTGAAAGTTTTTTTGCATGTGTTCAAAGGCAGTGCTGACAGCTACTCCTGCGGAGACTTTTGTTGCACCGGCGGTACCGTTGCCTTGCATGACATTTCGATAGGCCAGCAGGGCATTCTGGTAGCGTTGTACCGAGAGTACGAACTTGTCGCCACGGGCGGCGTGGACGGTGCTGGTCGCTCCCGCTAGGGCAGCGGGCATGTCCTCGCGTAACTTTGCCATGGCTTGGCTAATGCCGATGATGTTGTCTTGTCCTGCTGCCGCAGAAAGCTTATGGATGTTTCGTGGGCTGCCACAATAAAGGGCGCGAAGAATACGCGCTTCTTCGTTTGTTGTCTGACCAACCGTGTAAGGTTCATAGGGCCACATGACACCACTCGACCCGCCGCATTGCATTTCATCAAGCGATTCGCTACACATTTGTTTGAATTGGGGTTTGTCCCAGGTTCGATTACTGATGAGTATTTCTGCCATTTCAATGTCCTTTCATGTTTTGCCGGTCGCCGGTCAATTTGTGTAAACAGCTCAATATAAAAAACCTTATTGCGCAACGCCACCGTCAGTCACGACCCAGCCAAAGGCTTCTGTGAGGGTATCTCTGGCAGCTTGTGAAGAAGAGGAATATTGACTGTTTCCTCCGCTAAATATGACATTACTTTGTAAACTTCGTGCACTCCACCCTAAAAGCAAAGCATCATAGTTGGCGAGAGAGAGGGTTACATTGTCAAACATACCAAACATATCTGTCACGGCAGAGACATCCCAGCTGCTTAGGTCCTGGTTGAAGGCGATGGCATCGCGAAACATAAAAGACATGTCTGCCACGGCAGAGACATCCCAATTGCTTAGGTTCTGATTGAAGGCGTTCGCATCAAAAAACATCTCAGACATGGTTGTCACGGAAGCCACATCCCAAGTGCTTAAGTTCTGGTTGAACGAGCTGGCATGGCTAAACATACCAGCCATAGTGGTCACGGCAGAGACATTCCAGTTACTGACGTCTTGGTTGAAGGCGCTGGCACGGTTAAACATAAAAAACATAATTGTCACGGAAGTGACATCCCAAGTGCTTAGATCTTGATTGAAGGCGCTGGCGCCGTTAAACATACGACTCATATTTGTCACGGAAGCCACATTCCAATTGCTTAGATCCTGGTTAAAGGTGATGGCATCGCGAAACATGTTCGACATATCCGTCACTTGTGACAAATCAGGCACATCACTTGCGTTTCCCACAAGATTTTTACACAAAGAAAATGCACTGTTCATAGATTGCCACTGTATGCTCCCCCATTGTTCTATGGAGAGCAGTTTTTCGGCATCTGTATCTGTTCCGGAAATAATGCGTGGAAAATCGCCGGTAATGGATATGGTGTAGGTACCGGCCGTTGAATAAGTATGTGTGATGTCACCGGCTACGTTGCTATCGGTTTGGCCATCTCCCCAATCAACGGTGTAGTTGTAACCACCCCCAGATGTTTTTATCTGTATTTGGTTGTCCTCGCTAATACCCGGGTTATCGGTTTTCCATGTGGTGATAAAAAGAGAAACAACAGCATTGACTATCACAGTCCGGGTTGCGGTGCTGGTATTGCCTGCGATGTCTGTTGCGGTATAGGTAATGGTGTAGGTACCAATGGTGCTGGTATCGACGGAGCCACTGGTTATCACCTCTACATTGCCATCTTTGTCATCTGTTGCACTTGCTCCGGCGTCTGTATAGGCATCACCTTCTATCAACGTAACGGAGTTGGCACCTTTGATCGTAATGACCGGTGCTAAGTCATCGGCATCAGTGACGCTAATGGTAAAAGCTATGGTTTCACTGCTGTTGGTACCATCGCTAGCGGTGATCGTGACGTTGTAGATATTATCGGCACCACTGTCTGTCGGCTTTTCAAAATCAGGTGCCGTCGCAAAGTTTAAGGTATCTCCATCCATGTTGAACAGCGCACTGTCCGCACCACCAAGCGTGTAGTTAAACGTGGTGCTATCGTCATCGGTGACCGTAATGGCAGTGACGGCGGTGGTGTTTTCTTCAACGCTAAGATTGGGAATGGTGTTAGTGATCACGGGAGCATCATTCTGCGGGCTGATGCTGACGTTGACCTGAATGCTGTCGGTGCCGCCTCGGCCGTCATTGACTTGTACGGTAAAGGTGTCACTGCCATTGATGTTGGCTTGCGGGCTGTAAGACAGATTGGCAGTCGTGTTGTTGCTGTCTACCTGTGCAGTACCGCGACTGGCAAGGGTGACGATAATCCAGGTCAAGGTGTCGCCGTCGTTGTCTGTCGCGTCAAGGCTCAGAGTGAAGGCGACGGGGCTGCTGTCTTCGTCCATGGTGACGGTGATGGTGGCTCCCTGGGTGATTTGCGGTGCCTGATTGAGGATGTCCTGGACGATTTCTATGGTGGCTGAGGGGGGGCTGTCGCCGGTGCTGTTCTGGGCGATGACCTGATAGTAGACGACGTTGGCCGGGGGCTCTTGGTGCACAAACAATGGATTGTTGACGGTTGCGCTTTGTGGATCACTCATGTCGCTTTGGGTGGACCATTGCACGGTGTATTGCTCGGCTCTGGTGACGGCTTGCCATTGCAGGGTGTTTTGTCCGTCGCCGGTGCTGCCTTGTACGTTTTGGGGGGTGCCGGGGATGTCGGGCGTGCTGTTGCCGAGGGTGGCCTGGACGGGTTCGCTGGCGAGGCTTTCGCCGCCACTGTTGCGGGCGATGACTTGATAATAGTAGGTGGTGTCACTCTTGAGCCCGGTGTGGCGGTAGGTGGGATAAACGTTGATGATGATATTGTCGCTGTCGCGGGGGGCAATTTGGGGGTTATCGCTCCAGTAAAGGGTGTAATCCAGATTGGGCTGGGTGTGCCAGGTGATGTTGAGTTCGTTAAGTGAATTGTCGCTGCTGACAATTGCCAGTCCGGTGGGGGTGGCGGGTGGGGTGGGTTGTGGGGTCGCGCTGACAGCGGCGGTGAGCGGGCTGGTGCCGCCGGCATTGTTGGCTTGCAGGCGATAGTAGTGGGTCTGGTTATTGCTCAGGTCAGTAAGGATATCTCCCGGCAGGATAGTGCTGTGGGACCATTGTGCCAGTGGTGCTTCAATATCCGGGTGCCAAAACAGCCGGTAGCTGGTAGCGGTCGGGGTGAGCGTAAAGTTGAGGGTGACTTGGTTGTCGCCGGGCTGGACGGTGAAATCTGTGGGTGTGGTTGGGGGCGGTATTTGAGGTTGGGCGGCTAACAGTGCAGACAAGGCACCTTCACCTCCGGCATTGATGGCGGCAACGCGGTAAAAATAGCTTTGGCCATTATCCAGTCCTTCATGCACAAAGCCAGGTTGTATCATTTCACCACTGAGACGGTTGCTGGTCTGAGGGCTGATGTCGGGTTCGGTGGCCCAATAAATGACATAGCCGCTGGCTTGTGCGACGGGAGTCCAGTTCAAGGTTATCTGGCCACTGTCGGTGAGCGTTTGCGCATCTTGTGGAGCTTGCTCAGGGGCGGGTATTTGAGGGGTGGCGCTGACTTCGTCTGACAGGGGGCTTTCGTTGCCGTTGCTGACGGCTGAAACCTGGAAGAAATAGACAGAGCCGTTGGTGTTTGCGCCGTTGGTAAATGGGTAGCCCGGTTGTACGTTGCTGATGACTTCGGTGGGGCTGCGTCCCTCATTGAGAGCTTGAGTCCAATAGAGGTTGTAGGTGAATGATTCGCTGCTGTCAGGTTGGGGGTCGAGTGGCGTAAAGTCAATCCGTACCTGGCCATCACCGGCTTCGGCAAACAGGTTGGCAGGGATGCCGGGGGCCGGTGCGCGGGGGCGGGCCCAGACTTCCCGTGACAGGCCGCTTTCTCCGCCGATGTTTTGGGCGCTGACCACGTAGTAGTAGCGTTGGCCATTTTGCACTGCGGTGTGGCGCAGTTGCCAGCGGCCGTCGTCGTTGCGGGTGGGGGTGGCGTTGATCAGGGTGGCGTTGTTGGGGCGTACGCCGGGGCGGGTGGCGGTGTAGACCCGGTAGGCGGTGATCGCTTCGTTGGGATCATTGATATCTTGCGGGGTGGCAGCGGCCCATTGCAGCAGTACGGAGGCATTGCCGGGGCGGGCAACGAGGTTGTTGGGAGTGTTGGGTATGGGCTCTTGCGGGGTGGCACTGACGGCTGCGGAGAAGTCGCTTAGGCCGCCGGCATTTTGTGCCTGGAGCTGGATCTGGTATGCGGTGGCGTTAGTGAGATCAGTGATCCGGTACGGGGAGCTGACGTCGGTGAAGGTATTGGTGAGGTCACCGTTGAGCGTGAGAGTGTAGCTTGTGGCGTCTTGCACCGGGTTCCAGCGGACCAAAATGGATTGATCCCCTGCCAGGGCTTCTGCACCGACGGGGACGCCGGGAATGATGATTTGCGGGGTGCCGTTGACTTCGCTGGACAGGGCACTTTCGCCGTGGTCGTTAAGGGCGCTGAGGCGGTAGCGATAGCGAGTGCCATTGTTGAGCTGTATGTGGGTGTAGGGGGGGTAAATTTGGGTGATGCGTGGGCTGGCGGAGGTGATGTCGCTGGTGTCATCGCTGACCCAATACAGGTTATAGCCCAGTGCGCCGTCTACGGGGGGCCAGTTCAGGCTGAGTTGGCCGTTTTCCAGGCTGATCGTGATATCGGTGGGCGTTGTGGGTTCAGCACCGGGCTCAGCCACATTCATTTCATTGGGCGGTGTGATCTGCACGAGGTTGGATAAGGCGCTGACCCCCGCGTCGTTGCGGGTGCGGACGCGGTAATAATAGATTTGTCCGTCTTGTAGCGGTGTATGGGTATAGGGGCTGGTGACGTGGGTTAGTAGGGGTGTGTTGTTTTCAGCCGCGTTGTCGCTGAGCGGCTCGGTGCTCCAGTACAGCTCGTATTGATTGCTAATGCCGGTGTGTTGCCAGTGCAGAGTGACTTGGCCGGTATTTACGTCGGTTTGGGTGAGAACTGGGGCGCTGGGTGCGGGAGATACGGGGGTGGCGCTGTGCTCTTCGGAGGCGTCGCTGGTGCCACGGGCGTTTTCAGCGACCAGGCGATAAAAGTAGGGTTGGCCGTTTTCAAGGCCGGGGTGGACGTAGGGTGAGGTGACTTGGGTGATGCGAGTGTCGGTCGTATCCATGGCAGTGCTGACACCGGCGCTGTTTTTCCAATACAGCGTGTAGTGGGTCGCGCCGGGGACGGCGTCCCAGCGCAGAGTGGTGCGGCCATTACCGGCTGTCAGGGTAAGGTCGGGCTGGGCAGGAGGGGCCGCTTGGGGGGTGCCTGCGACGACCGCTGAGGGTGCGCTTTGGCCAAAGTCGGTGTTGGAGGTGACGATGTAATAATAGGTCGTGCCGTTGGCGAGACCCCGGTGCTCAAGGGTCGGTTGGCGAGAGTCAATGGGGGTGCCGTTGGTGGGGGTGATATCGGGATGGGTGGACCAATATACGGTGTATCCACGGGCGCCGCCTACCCCGCTCCAGTTTATGCCGTTAATCCGCGCGCCGGTGGTCAGGGTGACGTTTTGCGGTATTGTACGGGCGCTTGTGGGCGAGTCATCGCTCTGGCCACTGTCATTCCCGCAGGCACTGAGCAGTGCAATGCCCAGTAACACAAAGAAAAAGTGGCAGCGGGAAAAGAAAGAAACAGGAAGTGAAACGGGAAGGTAACTCAACAACATAACAGCAGCCTTTATAGTACGTCAGGCAATAAATGCAGGAACAGGAAAGCGAGTGATCTGGTTTTCGGTGACAAGCAACGCTCGCCGGGTTTTCATCAAAGTTTCATCAAGCAGTAGTTTACTTGCGTACCACATGTGTGGTGTTTAATGCGGAGGAATACTAACGTGTTAACGCTGAGAAATAAATCAAAAAAGTCTTTAATAACAGGGGGGAATATGACCTTGTTATCTTAGTAAAAAGGGTGAAGACACACGTTTCTGTATGGGAAAGCTAGAAAGTCAGTAGTTTTACCCTGAGTTTCGACAATGTGACTATTCGCGCCTGAAATTTACGCCAATCCTGGCAAGTTATCTCTCTCAACATCATTTTTAACTTCAACAATTGCATTGCATTTCATCAAGGGATTCGCCGCATATTTGTTTGAACCGGGGTTTATTCCAGGCTTGGTTGCTGATGAGTATCTCTGCCATTTCAATGTCATTTATGTTTTTTTTGGTTTGTCAATTTGCGCAAAAAGCCCAATATAAAAAACCTTATTGCGCAACTCCACCGTCAGTCACGGTCCAGCCAAAGGCTTCTGTGAGGGTATCTCTGGCAGCTTGTGAAGAAGAGGAATATTGACTGTTTCCTCCGTCAAATGTGACATTACTTTGTAAACTTTGTGTGCTCCACCCTAAAAGCAAAGCATCATAGTTGGCCAGAGTGAGGGTTACATCGGTAAACATATTAGACATACCTCTCACAGAAGAAACATTCCAGACGCTTAGGTTTTGGTTGAAAGTGCTGGCACTGGCAAACATAGCGTGCATAGTTGTCACGGCAGAGACATCCCAAGTGTTTAGATTTTGATTGAAGGCGCGGGCACCGCGAAACATACTAGACATATCTGTCACGGCAGAGACATCCCAACTGTTTATATCCTGATTGAAGGTACTGGCACCGCGAAACATACTAGACATATCTGTCACGGCAGAGACATCCCAACTGTTTATATCCTGATTGAAGGCACTACCAAACATAGAAGACATATTTGTCACGGCAGAGACATCCCAACTGCTTATATCCTGATTGAAGGCACTGGCATCGCTAAACATACTAGACATATCTGTCACGGCAGAGACATCCCAAGTGTTTATATCCTGATTGAAGGTGCTACCAAACATAGAAGACATATTTGTCACGGCAGAGACATCCCAAGTGTTTAGATTCTGATTGAAGGCGCTGGCACCGCTAAACATACTAGACATATCTGTCACGGCAGAGACATCCCAAGTGTTTATATCCTGATTGAAGGCACTGGCACGGAGAAACATACCAGACATATTTGTCACGGCAGAGACATCCCAACTGCTGATATCCTGATTGAAGGTGCTGGCAGCAGAAAACATACGATTCATATTTGTCACGGCAGAGACATCCCAAGTGTTTAGATTCTGATTGAAGGCACTGGCACCGAGAAACATACCAGACATATTTGTCACGGCAGAGACATCCCAACTGCTTATATCCTGATTGAAGGCACAGGTACTGGAAAACATATCAGACATATTTGTCACGACAGAGACATCCCAACTGCTGATATCCTGATTGAAGGCACTGGCACGGAGAAACATACCAGACATATTTGTCACGGCAGAGACATCCCAACTGCTGATATCCTGATTGAAGGTGCTGGCAGCAGAAAACATACGATTCATATTTGTCACGGCAGAGACATCCCAAGTGTTTAGGTTCTGATTGAAGGCGCTGGCAAGGAGAAACATACCAGACATATTTGTCACGGCAGAGACATCCCAACTGCTTATATCCTGATTGAAGGCACTGGTACCGGAAAACATACCAGACATATTTGTCACGGTAGAGACATCCCAACTGCTGATATCCTGATTGAAGGCACTGGCACCGAAAAACATATCAGACATATTTGTCACGGCAGAGACATCCCAAGTGTTTATATCCTGATTGAAGGCGCTGGCATTGACAAACATACGAGACATATCCGTCACTTGTGATAAATCAGGCACGTCACTTGCGTTTCCCACAAGATTTCTACACCCAAAAAATGCATTGCTCATCGATTGCCACTGTATGCTCCCCCATTGTTCGATAGAGAGCAGTTTTTCGGCATCTGTATTTTCACCGAAAATAATCTGCGGAAAATCACCGGTGATGGATACGGTGTAAGTACCGGTAGTGGCGTAGGTATGTGTGATATCACCGGCCACGTTGCTGTCGGTTTGACCATCCCCCCAGTCAACGGTGTAGTTGTAACCTTCGCTTGATGTTTTTATCTGTATTTGGTTGTCGTCCGTAATGCCTGGATTATCGGTTTTCCAGATGGTCACAAAAGGAGAGCCAGTTATTGTAATTGCAAAGGCTTTGGCGTCACTGTTGTTGGTGCCATCATTGGCGGTTATCGTGACGTTGTAGACATTGTCATTGCCGGTATCCTGCGGGTCATGGAAATCCGGCGCAGTATTAAAAGCCAGAATATTTCCCATCATGTTGAAATGTGCACTGTCGACACCGCTCAGGGTGTAGGTAAATGTGTTGCTATCGATATCGGTGACGGCAATGGTGGTGACGGCTGTGGTGTTTTCTTCAATGCTCAGGTTGAGATTGGTGTTGGTGATTTCCGGTGCCTGGTTGGGAGTGCTTTTACCAGGGGTGGCTTGAAGGGGTTCGCTGGCGGCGCTTTCGCCTCCGCTGTTGCTGGCGCTGACTTGATAGTAGTAGGTGGTGTCATTCTTAAGCCCGGTGTGACGGTAAGTGGGTCGGGCATTGCTGAGGACGTTGTCGCTGTCACGGGGGGCGATTTGGGGATCGTCGCTCCAGTAGAGGGTGTAACGCAGGCCGGGCTGGGTGTGCCAGGTGATGTTGAGTTCGTTATTGAGTTCAGTGTTGCCGGTGACGCTGGCCAGGCCGGTGGGAATGGCGGGCGGATTGGGTAGCGGGGTGGCACTGACGGGCTCGGTGAGAGAGCTGCTACCACCGGCATTATAGGCTTGCAGACGATAGTAGTAGGTTTGCTCATTGTCCAGGTCGGTGAGTGTGTCTCCCGGCTGAAGGGTACGGCTGGACCATTGTGCCAGAGGCGCTTCGACATCAGGATGCCAAAACACGCGATAGCCGGTGGCTGTCGGGGTGAGTGCAAAGTTGATGATGACTTGGCTGTCGCCGGGTTGTACGTCAAAACCGGTGGGGCTGGCTGGAGGTCGGAGCTGGGGTTGGGCGGCCAGCAGTACGGATAAAGCACTTTCGCCACCGGCATTGATGGCGGCTATGCGGTAAAAATAGCTTTGGCCGTTGTCCAGGCCGTCGTGTACAAAGCCGGGTTGTATGGTGTCGCCGCTGAGGCGGTTGCTGGTCTGGGGGCTGATGTCGGGTTCGGTGGCCCAATAAATCACATAGCCGCTGGCTTGTGCAACGGGGCTCCAGTTCAGGGTGACCTGGCCACTGTCGGTGAGGGCTTGGGCATTTTGTGGGGCTTGCCGGGGGGCGGGTATTTGGGGGGTGGCGCTGATTTCGCCCGATAGCGGACCTTCATTGCCGTCGTTAACGGCGGAAATGCGAAAAAAATAGGGCGTGCCGTTGGTGTTCGGGCCACTGCTGAAACGGTAGCCGGGTTGTATGTTGCTGATTACTTCGGTGGGGCTGCGTTTCCCACGCCCGTTATCACCGAGGGCTTGTGTCCAATACAGGTTGTAGGTGAATGCTTCGCTGTTGCCGAGGGGGGTGAAATCAATTTGTACCTGACCATCACCGGCTTCGGCTGACAGGCTGGTGATGATGCCGGGGGCGGGTGCCTGGGGGCGGGCCCAGACTTCCTGCGACGGGCCGCCTTCTCCGCCCGCATTTTGTGCGCTAATGACATAATAGTAGCGCTGGCCGTTTTGCAACGCGGTATGGCGCAATTGCCAGCGGCCATCGTCGTTGCGTGTTGGCGTGGCGTTGATCAGGGTGTCGTTGTTGGGACGGACACCGGGGCGGGTGGCGTAATAAACCCGGTAGGCAGTGATGGCTTCGGCGGGGTCGTTGGCGTCTTGCGGGAGTGCGGCGCTCCATTGCAGCAGTATTTCGGCGTCGCCTGGGCGGGCGACGAGGTTGTTTGGGGTGTTGGGCACGGGCGCTTGCGGGGTGGCCGTTACGGGTTCTGAAGGGTCGCTCAGACGCCGCATGTTTTGCGCCTGGAGCTGGATCTGATAGGCGGTGCCGTTGTTGAGATCGGTGATTGAGTAGGGGGAGCTGACGTCGGTGAAGGTGTTGGTGAGGGTGCCGTCATTGAGGGTCAGGGTATAGCTTGTGGCTCCTTGCACGGGGTTCCAGCGTACGAGAATGGATGCGTCGCCTGCCAGGGCTTGTATGCCTGCTGGAACACCGGGAATGATGATTTGTGGGGTGTCATTCACTTCTGTGGACAGGGCACTTTCGCCGTGGTCGTTGAGGGCGCTGAGGCGATAGCGATAGCGGGTGCCGTTGTTGAGGTGTATGTGGGTATAGGGCGGTTGGATCTGGGTGATGCGTGAATGGGCGGGGGTGATTTCGCCCGTTTTATCGGTCGTCCAGTACAGGTTGTAGCCCGATGCGCCGTCGACCGGGGGCCAGTTGAGGCTGAGTTGGCCGTTTTCCAGTCTGACGGTAATGTCGGTGGGCGCCGTGGGTACGGTGCCGGGTTCTGTCACATGTGCCTCGCCGGGCGGGGTGACTTGCACGGAATTAGACAAGGCGCTGGTGTTGGTGCCGTTACGTGTGCGCACGCGGTAATAGTAGGTCTGTCCGTCCAGTAGCGGGGTGTGGGTGTAGGGGCTGGTGACTTGAGTCAGGGGGGCGTTGTTTTCGGTGGCGTTGTCGCTGAGGGGCTCGGTGCTCCAGTACAGTTCGTATTGGCGGGCGATGCCGGTGTGTTGCCAGTGCAGGGTGACTTGGCCGGAGGCGACGTTGGCTTGGGTGATTTGTGGGGCGCTGGGCAGGGGCAGTAAGGGTGTGGCGCTGCGTTCTGCGGAGGCGTCGCCTGCGCCGTGGGCGTTTTCGGCCACTAGGCGGTAAAAGTACGTTTGGCCGTTTTCGAGTCCGGGGTGGACGAAGGGTGAGATGACTTGTGTGATGCGCGCGTCAGTCGTGCCTGTGTCGGCGTTCACATTGGCGTGGTTTTTCCAATACAGTGTGTAGTGGGTGGCGCCGGGGACGGCGTCCCAGCGCAAGGTGATGCGGCCATTACCGGCTTTCAGAGTAAGGGCATCGGGCCGGGCGGGAGGGGTGGCTTGGGGCGTGCCTTCGACCTCGACTGAGGGTGCGCTTTGGCCAAAGTCAGTGTCGGAGGTGATGACATAGTAGTAAGTGATGTCGTTGGTTAGGCCGCGGTGCTCAAGAGTGGGTTGTTGGGTGTAAATTGCGGTACCGGTGGTCGGGGTTACACCGGGTGTGATGGACCAATATACCGTGTACCCACGGGCGCCGCTTACCCCGCTCCAATTGAGTTCATTGATCCGTGTGCCAGTGGTCAGGGTGACATTTTTCGGTATCGTGCGGGCGTTTGTGTCGGTGTCTTGATCGCTGTCACTTCCGCAGGCGCTGAGCAGTGTAATGCTCAGTAATACCAGGAAAAAACGGTAATGGGAAAAGAAAGAAACCGGGAGTGAAGCGGGAAAGTAATTCAACAACATGACAATATCCTTTGTCGTCAGTCAAACAATCAATACAAAAAAATAACGGGGGGATGTGGTTTTGTTATCAGACAAATACAACCGCGCCCACCGTCTATTTGATCGAATAATGGCTTGCCTGTGCGCTGCAGATGAGGTGCTTGATACGGAAAAAATACTAACGTGTTAGCGTTAAAAAATAAATCAAGAGAGCCTTTAATGAAGAGGGAATATTACCTAGCTATTTTGGTAAAAAAGTGGAAAGCTTATGCATAAATAAAGAGTTGATAATTTACCCGTTGTTTCGACAAAACTAATGGTTACACTTGAGTTTTACGCTAATACACAAGTCATTTCTCGCAACATAATTTCTAACTTCAACAATAAACTGGTTCAATATCCCTGTATGGAAATCCGCAAGGTAGTGGAAGGATATGGACAATATAAATTCCTGCGCAAGATCATGGGCGTCAGCAACATCTCATTCGAAGGTAAACCACAACGTGATACAACTACCAACAATACAATGCCGGGTTAACCGTTGTTTCGTTAACAAAAACAGTATCAGAGAAGACATCATTAGCCATGATGTTGTCAATTCTGATAATAGCATTCATTACGCCCGTGCCAGCACGACACTAATATTAGTGATCTTGATGCTGTTTCCCATTTTTGCTCAGGCGGAGTTGCAGAATGTGACTATTTCAGGTGATGTAAACCAGCCAGTAATACTCAATTTATCCCAGAGTATCAGCAATATCAGTGCGCCTGTGGTGACGATTCTTGCCCAACCCGCGTCGGGAACGGCCACTGTCGTTGGGTGTACTGACGGAGCTCAAGTGTGCGTGGAATATCAGCCTGCGGTTAATTACGTAGGCCTGGAAAGTTTTGAATATGCGGTGGTGAATGACCAGAATATAACGGAAACAGCGACAATAACCATTAATGTGGGCAATGTGGCAACCTCTAATCAGGGCAACTCGCCCGGTGTTGTTACGAACAATGCGTTAACGAATCTTTGCCTGGATCAGAATAGAGCATATGACCTGTGTACACAGTTTCGTGTTGCCACCGAGTCTGGTGTAGCAGAGGATTTGCGTGAATTTATCGATGCCACGTCCCCGACTAATGTGGGCGCGCAAAGCGCCTTGAATGATGAGTTGACCAAGGAGCAATTGTCCAGCATCAGTCGCCGTTTGTCGTCGTTACGACGTGGCCAGAATTTGACGCTGCTCAGTGATCTGAACCTCAACTATGATAATCATCGCATCACAGGCGACATGTTTGATCAATTGTTACAAGCTAATGCGAGTGGTGGCAGTGCAGGTTCGGGATTGGGTAAAAGCCAGGAATGGTTTATCAGCGGTAAAATAGGTGGTGGTACACAGGATGAAACCATTTATGAAACTGGCTTTGGGTTTGATAATTATGCCTTGACCATAGGCTCTGATTACCGTTTTGCAGACAAAGGCTTAATGGGTTGGGCATTAGGTCATGGGCAAACAAACATGAATGTCGATCACAAAGGAGGAGGCATGGATGTTGGTAATTACAACGGTACTTTCTACGGCAGTTATTATCCTTCTGATAACAGTTACATTGATGCCATTGCTGTTATTACGCGCAGTCATTATGAGATGCAACGCCGTGTGGTGTTTGGTATCACGGATGAAACGGCCAAAGGTGATACGGACAGTACTGGCTATGCCATAAGTGTTGGCGGAGGGTACGACTTTGTGCGTAGAGGTTTCACTTCAACGCTGAATGCGCGGCTGGACTACCTGAGAACCACTATTGATAGATACCAGGAAACCAATGCGGGCTCCTATAACATTGCGATTAATAAACAACAGGTATCTCAACTGGTTTCCACGGTGGGTGCGCAATTGCGCTATGCTTTTAGTTATTCATGGGGGGTGTTAGTGCCCCACCTCAATATCTCGTGGCTTCATCAGTTTCAAGGCGATGCTAATAAAGTGAAAGGGTATTTCCTTGTCGACCCAAACACGCAGTTCAATTTTGAAACCAATTCGCCCAGTGTTAATTATTATGTGCTGGCTTTGGGGACATCAGCCACGTTTGCCGATGGTGTCTCTTCTTACCTTCAATACGAAACCACGGTGGCGCAGGACAATCTGACTGTCTGGAATGTGGCGGCGGGTCTGCGGTTTGAATGGTGAATGGGGTGCGTGGCGCACATCCATGTGACCGCCCTCAGCAACCAGGGTGTTTCTGGGTGCTTCTTTAAGTTCGCAGGTAGCGTGTACGTAATAACTTCCCTGTTACAATCGTGGTATGAATCCCGATTAATACATCAAGCCCGCTGAATTTGCTCGTCGTCGCAAACGTCTGATGCAGGGGGCTGTACGGGGACTCTGAGCAATCTAGTGTTCTTGCTGTGACTGTTTAAATAAATACTAAACGATACCGATATTTATTTAGGCTCAATATGGATTCCAGGGTCTTATTTGTCCATTGGCGTAGAACGAGCTAGATATTGGACAATATGTAGTGTCTGAGCACGCATTACGATCACTAATTGCGCACATTTTAAGCGAATTAGTCGTTTCGGCCTGCAATTTCTTCACGACCCAGGAATCCATATTGAGCCATTAATTATTCACGCATTTCGGTCAGCCGTTTCGGCCAAAAAATATCAGGAGACAACTATGTCAGATGGCCAGAACCAGGAAGTTTCTTTTCGTGAAAGTGTGGATCGCATGGTCGATCATGCGCTTGAAGCCATAGACTTGTCGGCCGATGTGGCAGCAGCCATTAAATCCTGCAATGCGGTGTTACAGGTTAAATTTCCCGTCAAAATTCGTGGCAAAATTGAGGTTATTTCTGGTTGGCGAGCGGTACACAGCACCCATCGTCTGCCAGCGAAAGGGGGGATTCGTTATGCCCCCTGTGTGAACCAGGATGAAGTGGAAGCGCTTGCGGCATTGATGACCTACAAGTGCGCCATTGTGGATGTGCCTTTTGGGGGTTCCAAGGGGGGCTTGCTGATTGATCCACAAAAATATGACCGAGATGAAATGGAATTGATCACTCGACGTTTTACCCTTGAGCTGGTGCGCAAGGATTTTCTGAATCCGGCCACTAATGTGCCAGCGCCGGACATGGGCACTGGCCAGCGTGAAATGGCCTGGATGGCTGATACTTACAAACACCTCAACCCGGATGACATTAACTACACGGCTTGCGTTACGGGAAAACCGGTGGAGCATGGAGGTATCCGCGGGCGGACAGAGGCGACCGGCCGTGGTGTGCAGTATGCCTTACAGGAGTTTTTTCGCCACGATGAGGCAGTGAAAGAAACCGGTTTAAAAGGTGGCTTGGGTGGCAAGAGCGTGGTGGTACAGGGTTTTGGTAACGTAGGTTATCATGCATCAAAGTTTTTGTTTGAAGAAGATGGCTGCAAGGTTATTGCCGTTGCGGATAGCAAAGGTGTGCTGGTCAATGAAAACGGTTTGGCCATCGAAGAAGCTTATCGTTATAAAGTAAAAAATAAAACGCTGAGCGGTTTTTCGGGTGGGCGTTATGAAGAAGGCGATGCCACGCGTGCGTTGGAGATAGATTGCGACATTTTGATTCCCGCAGCGCTGGAAGGACAAATTAATCTTGCCAATGTAGATAGAGTGAAGGCTTCAATTATTATTGAAGCGGCCAATGGTCCGATTACCTTTGCCGCTGACGAAAGACTCAATGAGCGAGGTATTATTATTATTCCCGATGCCTATGCCAATGCGGGTGGTGTGATTGTTTCCTACTTTGAATGGATTCGTAACTTGTCGCACATCCGCTTTGGGCGCATGCAGCGACGCTATGATGAAATTCGTGGACAAAATCAAATTGACGCGCTGGAAGAAGTGACGGGTAAACAGGTACCTGATCATTACCGGAAAAAAATTAACGGTGGTGCCAGCGAGTTGGATTTAGTGCGCTCGGGGCTGGATGACTCCATGCGTCAGGCTTTTCAGGAGATGCGTGCAACACGAGAGAGCAGTGAAAAAATAACCAGCTATCGCATGGCTGCGTATGTTAATGCGATTCGCAAGATCGCTCGTTCATATCTGGATATTGGTGTTTATTGAAGTCGCCACCGGTAATGCCATTGAGGTTATAAACATAAGCATAGATCGTTGTCATATCAGGTAGTGATTTATTTCAGCGCTGGTGCATCGTTAACACCATCGCCAGTCATTGCTACAGTCATCCCATTCGCTTGAAGTGCCATGGCCAAACGTAGTTTATGTTCCGGGTTTGTTCGAGCGAAAATTCCGATGTCAAGCACAAGCGCTTCGTCGGGCGTTATGCTATGCCAATTTTTTATGTTTCCCATAATAATCTGTCATTTGATATGGAACGTGACGAAATTGAAAGAGGTGATTGTCATTTGTCTTTTTCAGCCAACTTTTACTTTTAGCAGCCGGATTTCATCCAATAATACGAAAAAAGCAGGTACTAAAAACAGCGATGCGATGGTGGCTGTTAATAAGCCAAATGCCAGACTCGCTACGAGTGGGATTAATATTTGTGCCTGAGTGCTCGTTTCGGTTAGCAAAGGTAGCAGCCCTGCAAGTGTGGTGAGTGATGTGAGCATGATCGGACGGAAGCGATCTTTAGCCGCCTGCCAACCCGCTGTTTTTACATCAGTCCCTTCACTTAACTTTTCCTTGATGAAATTGACGAGCAGTATGTTGTCATTAACGACAACGCCAGCAAGCGTTGCCAATCCAACCATGCTCGGCATTGTCAGATCCAGACCCATGGCTAAATGCCCCCATACGACGCCAATGAAACCCATGGGGATAGCAAGCATAACGGCTAACGGTTGAATGTAGCTGCGGAACTGAAAGACCAAAATCAGGTAGACGCCCACCATGCCGATCATTAAATTAGTTATGAGTGAATTGCCTGTTTCAGCGGTTTCTTTATCTTGCCCTTGAGAGACGATGCGGATGTCAGGATAACGCTCTTTCAGGGTGGGTAAAAAGCGTTTGAATAACAGGCCCATCACTTCTCTGGTATTGGCTTGATGGGTATCGAGGCTTGCTTCAATTGTGACAGTCCGTTCGCCGTTCACTCGATGAATGCGTGCGTAACCACGTTGTTCGCTAATTTCAGCGACAGCGTTAAGTGGTACCAGTGTGCCATTGGGTGCGCGTAAACGAAGTGCTTGCAGGTCTTCCAGGCTATCCCGGTCTTCGCTGTTTAGACGTAGAGTGACAGCGTAGTTTTCATAACCGCGTAACACTTCCAGTTGAGTATTTCCGTAGAGCGCTGATCTCAACTCTTCGGCGATTGTTTGAGCCGTAATTCCGAATACACCAGCGGTCTCTTTTAACGTAACTTGATACTCTGGTTTGCCCGAGCGAAGATCATCCGAGATATCAGTAACGCCATTAACACTCGCAAGAAAGTTTTGGATTTCATTAGAGGCCGCTTTAAGTCTTTCCAGATCTCGCCCTTGAATTCGCAGATCGACGGCTTTGCCTGCAATGCCGCGTTCTTGGTCGGTAAATTTCAGTGCAATTACGCCGGGTAACTCACCGCTTAATTCGCGCCAGCGATTGAGTATCTCGTCAATACTGCTATTGCGAATACCTGCCGGCAAAAGGTCAGCACTGATAGTGGCAACATGAGGGCCATTCTCTTTTGCATCGACATTGTTATTAAACAGTGCGGAAATATTTTGAACGAGTACTTCTCCTTCAGGCTGAATTGCGGTGAACTCTTTGTCGAGAGTGTTGAGTGCATCAACCAAGTGATTAACCACTTCTTCGGTACGTTCCAATGGCGTACCCTGCGGTAAAATAACCCGTGCTTGGATGATGTCGCTTTCCAGATCGGGAAAGGCTTGGTATTTGAGTATACCCGATGGGATTGTGGCGAAAGAGGCGAGTACGAGAAACACCATGACGCCGATAGCTGTTTGCGGGTGATGTGTTACTTTTTTTACAATAGGTAAAAAGAAACGATCACGCATCTGTTCAAAGCCCTGTTGAAATTTCTGTTGGAAGCGCGAGCGTTGTGTTTCCTGCATATGTTTCATTGAGTGATTCAAGTGGGCGGGTAATATTAAAAAGGCCTCGACCAAGCTGACCAATAACGTTAACAACAGCACTACTGGAATATATTTAAGTACATCGCCCATTTTGCCGGAAAGCAGGGCAAGCGGTGCAACAATCATTGCGGTGGTGAGGAAGGAGGAAAGCACACCAGGCATGACCTGTTTCGCGCCTTCGACGGCTGCTTCCAGAGACTTCTTGCCTTTCTTCAATTGTGCGGCGATGTTCTCTGAGATAACTATCGCGTCATCCATCAGCAGCCCCAGTGCGACGATCAAACCGACTAGCGTCATCATGTTCAGGGTATAACCAAGTGCATGCATGGCATAGATTGCACCGAGAATAGAAACGGGCAATCCCATCGTGACCCAGAAACTAAACCGTAGTGAAAAAAATAACCACATGGTCAGAAAAACCAGTACCAAACCTTGGATACCGTTGTTGGTCAGGATGCGTAGTCGGTCACGGATGTTGCTGGTGACATCGGAACTTATCTGTAACTGGATACCTTTGGGTGCGATGCTGTGTTCGCGTTTCAGTCCTTCTTGTATTGCTTCCATGACCCGAAGGCTATCCTGGTCGTAGGTCTTGGAGATTTCCAACAATGCGGCCCGCTTGCCGTTGAACATCACTTTATCTTCCGGGCGTTCAAACACGGTTGATATCTGCGCAATCTCACCCAATCGAACGCGCCCCCCTTTTTCACTGGAGACGATGATCAGTTGAGCGAGTTCATCCTCTGTTTTGCGCTGGCCACTAAAGCGGACAATGATATCGCCATTTTGGGTTTGTAGAATTCCGGCAGGTAAGTCCAAACTTTGCCGCTCAATGGCGGCGCGGATATCTGACAGTGTCATGTGATAACGTTGCAGAATCCTGGCAGCCACTTCTATTTGCAGGCTCTGCTCTGAGAAGCCAAGAACGCGGATTTGAGCAATACGACTATCTCGTTTCAACCGCTCTTTTACGGCTTCTGCATAGGCCTTGAGGTCTTGAGGTGAAAGTTCACCGGTAATAGCAATGCTGGCCACATTGGCTGTGCGTTCTAATTTAATGATTGAGGGTTTTTCAACTTTATCCGGGAAACGGGTAATGGCTTCGACTTGTGATTTTATATCGTCGAAGAAGGCCACCATATCGGTACCTTCGTAGCGTTGTGCGGTAGCAATTGCGATATTTTCCCGGGCGTCACAACGTACTTCGCTTAACCCGGCAACGCTGTCGAGGCTGTCTTCGATGCGCTGACAGACACTCTCTTCAACCTCTGCCGGGGTGGCGCCAGGATAACTAGCACGAATCTCCACCTCAGTTGCAGGAATGATAGGAAAGGTATCGCGCTGCAATTTGGGCAACGCGCTAATGCCAAGTATTAAAATCGCCACCATCAATACATTGGCAGCGGTGGGGTGGTCGGCAAAATAGCGGATCATGGCTGAGGCCCTTTACCGGTGGCGGCCGCCTCCATTTGTTTTAGGCCCTGTTTATCTTCAACGGGGGATAGCAGCATACCTTCAATCGCCGCTAATAACTCGGAAGTGACAATGCGCTCACCCTCGCTGATACCTTGAGAGATGACACTATATCCTTGCTGAGATAAATCTATTTCTACCGCGCGCTTTTCCAGACGGAAAGCGCTATTTATTACGTAAAGATGGCCATTGTGTATAGAATTACTGGGGACGACGAGCCGTTGTCTGGCAGCGGGTGAACTCAATTCTACCTCAACAAAGGTATCGCGCAGCAACGGTGGCCTCTCGCCGGGGCGTGCTGATGCATAGGGACGTTCCACTTGCACAATCACCCCAAGTGTTTGAGTGAGGGGGTCAATACTACCTGCCACGCGATCGACTTTGGCGGGCCATTCCACTTTATGGTCGGCGGTTTCCAATCGAACGATGGCCTGTAGTCGCGTGGCCCCAGCCCGAACACTGGGCATGCCTTCAAGGGTGATATTGCGCACCAGGGGGCGTAAAATACCCACGGAAAATTGTGCTTCTATTTCCGCGATTTCGAGTCCGTCGGCTTTAAACATTAACTGGCCTTTATTGGCGTACTGTGCGGCGCCGATATCCACCTGGGTAATACGGGCCGTGAACGGTGCAAGCACCTTGGTGCGCTTGAGATCCAGCTTGGCTGCGTCACGTTGGGCCAGTAACGCTTGATGTTCTGCACTGAATAAATCTAGGGAGTTTTGGAGATTTTCCAGCTGGGTTTGACTAGCGAGCAGTTGGCGCTCAGTGCTGTCCAGCGCAGTTTTGGAAATCGTGCCTTGTGCCGCGAGTTTCTTTTGGCGCTGATATTCAGTCTCAATAAGGGATAAGTCTTTCTTGGCAATCACCAGACTATCGCTGGCTGTTTTCTTTTTAGCGCTGGATGCTTTTAGTTGTGCCTCGGCCTGCGCCAATATCAGCTGATAATTTTTGTCATCAATACGTAGCAGCTCAGTCCCAGACTCAACTACCCGGCCATCGCGAAGCCCATCCGCTATCCCTACGACCTGGCCAGCGACTTCGGCTACCGCATCCCAGCTTTTACCCGGAGTCACTCGGCCATATCCTGTTGAGCGTGGAACGACATCAAGCAAGGGCACCGTTATAAAGCGGACTTTGACTGGGCGCTCTTCGACAGGAGTGGTTTGCGGCGGTTGTTTTAGAACAGGTGCGACAATGATAACTGCAATCCCGAGCAGAATGGCAAATAACAAACCAATATTTCGCTTCCATTTAGGGGTCGATGTTTGCTCATTCATGGGTCTATTCCACTTTAAGACTCTAAGTCTTCCTGTTATTTAAAAGGATATCATTATAAAACTGAGCAGAGTCATTGCCCTGCTTAGCTTTGGGTAATCGGTATTTCTATTAACCTAAATTAATCAGTTAAACCTACTGTGAGCGCCTAAGGCACAGAGCCTAAAGTGTTTTTCAGAACATGTTGAACTCATCGTATGGGTATGTTTTCTGAAGTCATGCTGTTTTCCTTGTGAGTGGAGAAAAGCACACGCTAACAGCGTGGAGGATCAAGGGTTAGATGGGGCTGGTTGAGCGCTTACGCATAAATTTTATTACCTGATGATTTAAAAGTTTTTGTTTAAGTGTAAGCATAGCGCCGGTAAACGCGGATGAAGCGTATTTGCTTGTTATCTAAGTGAAGCTTGTATCAATAGAATAGTAGTGAAACGGAACAATGGAATCTGGGCAGGGCTTGTTTGATCGAAAAACTGAGGGTATACGCAAGAGGAAAGGTCCGGTTTGTCTATAAACCGGCCATCAGCCAATATGAATGTCATTTGGGTGTTGTTTGGTATTTCAAGAGTGTTCATCTTCCAAGTCAACACTTAGCTTCACGCTCTCGGTGAGCATAACAAAGGATAGTAAGGAGTGCGTACTGGAAATCGAAGCATACGTATTACCTAAAAACTGTGCTAATCGTCAAAGCGTTTATATATCGTAGTATGGCATTTAGGGCAGGGTGGTATATGTCCGGTTTTATGAAAATGCAATTGTTTGCCACAAGCGCTGCACACCAGTGTACCGGGTCCGGTAATTTCCCCCGTGTGCCACTCATCCAAACGGTTTGCGCGAGCCTTTAGCTGTTCCAGTTCGATGGTGGTTTTGTCCACTAGCAAAGACAGTGAATCCCAGATTTTTTTCTCAATCTGTTCGACATCAAAACGCAGCCAGTCCGCTAATTCGCCACGTTGTTGCTTGATGTACTCTCCGGCATCGTGCAGATCGCGGCGCAAATAAGTGCTGATCAGTTCGGCTTCATCTTTGGTGAGTTCTCCTAGGTGAATCGCCTGTTCTTTTGCGGACTCAAGTGAATCAATCAGATTCGGCAATAAATCCTGAGTGTTTTCATCGAGGAGCTGGCGGGTGCGTTCCCGCATGCGCTCATAGGCATTGGTGTGTTCATTGTTCTCGTGGCTGGAATTCGTCTGTCCGTGTTTTCGGTCTGGGTGCTGGGGGCTGGTACTCATGACCTCTGCCTTTTCATGACATGTTATAATCTAATTATGGTAGAAAGGCATGAAACTGTATAGTCGATGTTAAGCGTTTTGCTCATGGGTCGCCAAGCCGGGTGCCTGGTTAAAGTGGTAATAATCCACTTTGACAATGATATCTTCGTTCGTGAGCCTTGATCATTTCTTGAAATGAGTGGTAAATTGTGCGGGCATTAGATGGGGGAAACGTAAAGGTGTGCCTTCTTAGTGGTGGTCTCTTGCTGTTCTTGTACCGTGTGCATCTTACTTAAAATGCTTGCTTTATCGCGCACTTGAGTATTTTTATATTTCAGTTTTTTTTAGAAGTCCCTTATTTTTAATTTAACGATTTGAACAGGAATTTGTCATGATTTTTCCGCACGTATTCTCCCGCTTGTTTCATTCCCTTTTTCTCTTTGGGTTGTTGGCGATTCCCGTAATAGCGATGGCTGCTCGCCCGACCATTGCAGTATTGGAGTTTAGTGCCGACAAGGAAACCATTACCTTTTCTCCGGGCTTTGTGGTGGTGCAAACGGTGGAGGATAGCACTCGTTTACTGTCATCCGATCTCATTACCTATCTGGTTAAGACTAATAAATTTAATGTGGTGGAAAGAAGCCGCATGAAAGATATTCTTACTGAACAGGAGTTCAGTGAATCCGGGTACATTTCACCTGAGAGCGCGGTAAAAATGGGGCAGCTTACTGGAGCTGACTATTTCGTGATGGGCAAAATCGAAATGTTGAAAGCCGGAATAGAGCATAAAAAGATCCCCTATACCGATACCGTCCGCTCCCTGTACGTTGGCAAAATGATTGTTAACGTACGTATTGTTGATAGCCGTGGTGGCAAGATCGTTGCTGCCAACAAATTTACCGTTGAGCACGAAGACCGGAACCCGAAAGGGGAACTGACCGCTGCTGAGTTTTTGGAAGCGTTAAAGGAAAAAACGGTAAAAGAGATTGTTAACGGCGTGGTCGCAGGTGTGTTTCCTCTGGAAATAATTAAAGTGACGGGCAATACGGTGTATATCAATCGCGGTTCTGGGGTTGATTTTGAAGTGGGAGATCATCTGTCTGTGCTGGCGCAGGGAGAAGAATTGATCGATCCAGGTAGCGGTGAGTCGTTAGGTAGCGCGGAAGAAGAAGTGGGCGTTGTGGAGGTGACATCCATTCAGAAGAAATTCTCCAAGGCAAAAATTATTAGTGGCGAGAGGAGTATTAAAAAGGGTGCACTGGTGCGATTGCGGCAGGTTGAGCCCGAAGAAATGGCACCAACGGAATTGACTCCGGGCTCAAGTGACAAGCCGGTGAGCTGGTAACTGAATTTGAATCGTCTTTATCCGCGAGGTTATGGAGCCAGCATTAACAATAATCGTCACGACTTGACTTATTTTTGATTTGCCCGATAGCTGTAGCAAAGGCACTTATTGACACGGGTAAATTTCGTGCTTTTTCTTGTTCTCGAACAAGTCAGAGGGAATCTACGCAGTTACAAATAATAATTAGTCAAATAACAAGGAGATCCTGGCAAATGTTAGTAGAGGGAATTTGTCAGAGACTTCCGAAAAGATTCCTGGGAGGAGTCATGCCTCATTTATTAATCAAAAAACTGCCACCACTGATGTTGTTGGGGGTGGCATTGCTTTTGGGCGGTTGTGCAACGGGCTCGATTTTTACCTCGTATCCGAAACAGATACAGCCGATCAAACTACAGTTGGAAAGTAAACAGTACACGCAGGCGCAAGCGGCACTCGATGGACGTCAGGATGATGCGGATAAAATCCTGTACCTCATGGAAAAGGGACGGGTAGCACAACTGGCCGGAGATACCGATGCCAGTATCGAGGACTTCAAACGAGTTATTGAAGCCTTTGAAGAGAATGACGAAAAGGCGAAGGTATCCGCATCCGATACCGCAGCGCAGGGCGCGGCCTTGTTGACCAGCGATAATGCCATTCCTTACGCAGGAGAAGGTTACGAGCGGGTATTTGTGCATCAATTTCAGGCAATGAACTACCTGATGTCGCGCAATCTGGAGGCTGCGATGGTGGAGGTGAGACGGGCCAATCAGGAACAACAATATGAGTTGGAGCGTTTTGAGGATGAAGTTGCCGATGCTGAAGAAGATGCACGCGAGCAAATGGAAAAAAATGATGGCTTTATGGATTCATTTGCGTCCTTGCAGGCTGCCGCCGGGCAGGTAAAAAACTCCTTCCAGAATGCCTATACTTTTTATGTGTCCGGTATCTTGTTTGAGGCGACAGGTAAACCCAACGACGCTTACATCGATTACAAAAAGGCGCTGGAAATTTTTCCCGACAACGCTTACGTGCAGCGGGATGTGTTACGGCTGGCGCAGACTCTAGGCATGCGGGAGGATTACGAGCGCTTCAATAAAGAGTTTGGTAATGACTACCCTCCGCCAAAAGCCAGTGAAGGTGAAATTGTCCTATTGTTTGAGCATGGTTTTGCCCCGGTAAAAACGAACGTGGACGTTAACCTGATTATAAACAATGGGGTGCGTTCCATCGCATTTCCCACGTATGTGGAGCAATGGCAGGCTCCTTCATTGTTAAATGTCTCGATTTCCGGTGGTGCTGTGATAGGTGAAACCAGTCCTATCGTGAGTGTGCAGGCGCTGGCGGCAAAGGCGCTGCTCGAACGTTTGCCAGGAATGATGGTCCGGCAGATTTTGCGTCTTGTTGCCAAGAATGAAACGAGTGAGCAGGGTGGAAAGCTGCTTGGCGATTGGGGGAAACTAGCGGTAAATGTACTTAATGTCGTTACCGAACAGGCTGATCGGCGTAGTTGGCTGACACTTCCTCAGGATGCACAAATCCTGCGTAGTAGCTTGCCGGAAGGGCAATACCAATTACAGCTTCAAAATGGCACCGCAGTGGGGGCTATGGATATCAAAGTGGTTCCTGGCAAAAAAACCCTGATTCGGGTTGTGGCTACAGGGAACACCTTTCATACTGCGTCCGTTGTGCTGTAGTACTTGTGTTGCGATAATTGTGCTGCCATCTGAATCCTGCAAGTGCTCGCACTCACTCAGCACAAGCACGATTACTTGCAGGATTCCGATGTAACATTGAAACAGTGTAGGAGAATAAAACGATGAATATCTTGAAATGCTCAGCTCTGCTTTCGGGCGTGCTGCTGCTTGCGGGTTGCGCTACATCCGGGATTGAAGCGACGGGAAAAACCGAAGGTGATCCAGAATACGCCAAACATTTGGTCATTCATAATGAACCATTGGCAAAGGCCATCACCATTACCGACATGAAATCCCGCTTTAAAGGGGGGCTGCTGGAGGTGAATGTGGAGTTAAGTAATCTTAGTAGCTCGGATAAAAGTATCCAGTACCGTTTTTCATGGTATGACGATGACAACTTTGAAGTGGAGCAAGGGAGTCGATCCTGGATTCCGGTTGTGCTGCACGGAAAATCCAGCATCAACATGCAAGCTGTCGCCCCTAATCCTTCTGTAACAACCTATAAAGTCAACGTAAGGGAGTTGTAAAAAATGATAATATCAGAGCAGCCAGTTCAAACAACAATGGGTAAAAGGCTAAAATCGACAGGCATACTGCTTGTTGCTGGATTACTATCAGTATCATTGGTCGGTTGTTCAAAGGCCATCAAGTATGGTGATGCTGCCGAAGTGGAAACAACCACGACCGGTTTCGGTTCGACCGATCTACAGCAAATCGCCGCAAAAATGGTGGATTCGGTGTTGACCTTCCCACCTGTTGTGGAAATTACTGCAAAACGTCGGCCAGTGATGTTTGTGGATACCATCAAAAACAAGACAACCGAACATATCGATACAGAATCTGTCACTGACACTATCTCCACGCGATTATTGCGTTCCGGTAAATTCCGTTTCGTGG
>Ga0316204_10002466_pt1 | contig 41625 bp, 31 predicted proteins | sample 6monrhotite_MG_2_FD_205661 | JGI IMG/M metagenome (GOLD analysis project Ga0316204, IMG submission 205661) | Microbial mat bacterial communities from mineral coupon in-situ incubated in ocean water Damariscotta River, Maine, United States -... | ecosystem: Environmental > Aquatic > Marine >...
TCTATATAAGTACTTAATAACTGGGAGGTAAGCAATGAAAGAAAAAAATCCGCCAACCTATGATGTCCAGGAGTTAAGCTTTGAAGAGGCAGTTTTACTGTTGTCGAGTGAGCAGGAAAGGTATGATGCCATCTTTACCAAAACGTCTGAAAAACTCATGGAGCTCATAGCCGCATAAAATATGGATCACGACCGCTCATGGATGAGCTCCTTCATTGCATTGTGATGGCCTGATCAGGCACCACAAAGTTCAGGTAATACCGTTTATTAATTAGTCTTTTTTGCTATCGCAGAAATCACCTGATCTTCGAGCAAAATTCGATCTGCCAATAATTCACCCAGGGTCGACAAATCTCCGTCCAGATTGGTCAAATTGTCGCAGTGATCTTCACAATCGTACTTTTCATTAAAATCAAGAATGAAGCGAGTGGATTCTGCAATTCTCGGATAAACATTTTCCGCGATTGCCAGGACCGCTGTGCGGCGCTCATTCTTATCTTCGATGTAACGATACAGCTGAAAGTGTGCACTGGCAGAATAATCAACCAAAGCTTCACAAAATTCCTGAATCATCAGCTGCATTTCACGGTCCTGTTCAAAAGGCCGCATATTGGCTAGCTGACTGTATAGTGACAAAGTCTCAGTTCGCGTCTCCAGCAGAGTCTTTAATTGATTCTGTGAGCTGGAACGTCGTTCGGCAACACTGGCTTGCATTTCCATTTATCCCCCTACCCTTTATGGATAAGCCAACTATGCCCTGTGCTCAAGCTATTTTTCAAGTCTTTTCCATTATAATAATGCGCTACGAAACAATTTGTTACATTTTGCTGTAACGACTGCTGTTATTCTATTTTAAAGGTTCCCAATCATATTAGGCTCTTCTAAACTACACCCATGAAAAAACCCCCTGAACTTCTCCTGCCTGCCGGTTCACTAAAACATTTGCACTATGCTTATGCTTTTGGAGCCGATGCCGTCTATGCTGGCCAGCCGCGTTATAGCCTAAGAGTACGTAACAATGACTTCGACCTGGCCACACTAGAGAAAGGCATCCAGACGGCGCGCCGTTTAGGCAAACAATTTTTTGTCGCCAGCAATATCTCACCACATAACCGTAAGGTCGATACCTACCTTAAAGATATGACACCCGTCATTGCTTTGAAACCTGATGCTCTGATCATGGCTGACCCTGGACTGATCATGATGGTACGGGAGAAGTGGCCTGATGTACCTGTGCATCTGTCTGTACAAGCCAATACCGTTAACTATGCCTCTGTAAAATTCTGGCAATCGCTGGGTTTGTCGCGAATCATTCTGTCACGGGAGTTATCACTGACTGAAGTTGAAGATATTCGCCAACGCTGCCCCGATATGGAGCTGGAAGTCTTTGTCCATGGTGCCTTATGTATTGCCTACTCAGGGCGTTGTTTACTCTCCGGTTATTTTAATCACCGCGATCCAAATCAGGGAAGCTGCACCAACGCCTGTCGCTGGAATTACAAAATGCATGATGGTGAAGAGAACGATGCCGGTGATGTGCAGAAAATTGAGTTTGATGCCTTTGCCGCAATGAAGGAACAGGAAAGTTTTCCTGAAATCGACAAGACTCCTCGCCATCCACAGGCCGATGAGGTTTATCTGATTGAGGAAGCCAATCGTCCCGGTGAGCTTATGCCTATCCTGGAAGATGAACATGGCACTTACATCATGAACTCAAAAGATCTACGTGCAATTCAACATATACAACGACTCGTTGATATAGGCGTCGACTCTTTTAAAATCGAAGGTCGCACCAAATCACAGTACTATGTGGCCCGTACTGCGCAATTATATCGACAAGCTATTGATGATGCCGTCGCTGGTCGCGAATTTAATCCAGAGCTATATCGAAAACTGGATGCGCTCGCCAACCGTGGTTACACCGATGGTTTTTATGAACGCCATCCCGACAAGGACTATCAAAATTATCTACAAGGCCATTCATTGCCATCAACACAGCGCTTCGTCGGTGAAATTAAATCCTACGATCAGGATAAAGGACTGGCCGAAATAGACGTGAAAAATAAGTTTGCCGTTGGCGATAAGCTTGAAGTAATTTCACCGCAAGGCAATCACACGCTGGAACTGGCGCACATGGAAGACCTGAAAGGTAATGCCATGACAGAGGCACTGGGTGGTGGCTACCAGGTTCGCATCCCCCTACCACCCGCCGACTATCAATTAAGCTTGTTAGCCCGCTTTCAGGAAAGCACTTCTGCCACATGAACAGTGCAATCTATTTAACAGACAGACTATACCTTGCTATCGATCAGGGCGGTCATGCAACTCGTGGCATTGTTTTTGATTATCAGGGACAAATGGTTTGTCAGGCGGAATGCAACATCAGCGCCACTCAGCCAGCACCTGATTTTGTAGAATACAATGCTGATGCTCTTCTGCATTCGATTCAAACCGTAATTAACGACATTGCTAACCAGTTAGGCGATAAGACGAAAAATCTTTATGCCGCCGGGCTTGCCACACAACGTTCTAACTGTCTCTGCTGGCATAAAAAAAGTGGTACCGCGTTATCACCCATTATCAGTTGGCAGGACCGACGTAATGCCCTTTGGTTGGAAACCTTGCACGAAGAACGAGACAATATTCATAAGCACACCGGTCTGTTTCTCTCTCCTCACTATGGTGCAAGTAAAATTCGCTGGTGTTTAGAAAATATTCCAGACGTACAGCAAGCAAAAAAAGATCATCTACTCATGTATGGCCCTATGGCCAGTTATCTGACACAGCAACTCACTGGTCTTGCGCCAAAGGCAGATGCTGTTAATGCTTCCCGGACACAGCTATGGAGCATTCATACTAAAAACTGGGATAAAACACTATTAGAAAAATTTGAACTCGAAAAATTGTCTTTACCTGAATGTGTTGCCAACCAATATCTCTTTGGCAAGCTAACGGTTGGTGAATTTAAAATACCCCTTACCTGCGTCACCGGCGATCAATCTGCCGCACTCTTTGCCTATGGTCAAATCCAGCCAAATACTGCCTACGTCAATGTCGGTACTGGTGCATTTGTTTCCCGACCCTCCGGTTACGCCAAACTCTATGGTCGTCGTTTACTCACCAGCGTCATACACCAATTTGAAAATCAGGACTGTATGTATGTCCTTGAAGGCACCATTAATGGTGCTGGCAGTGCACTACAATGGTTTATCGAAAAAGAAAATATTAAAAATATTTTTGAACATCTGGACGGCTGGTTAGGCAGCGAAACTACTCCACCGCTTTTTTTGAATGGTATTTCCGGGCTGGCGGCACCTTTCTGGAAAGCTCACTTTGATTCTAATTTTATTGGTGAGGGCAGTACTGCACAAAAGGCCGTCGCCGTTGTTGAGAGCATTGTCTTTTTAATTAATACCAATATTGAGGAAATGCAAAAGACGGCTTCTCCTCCAGAACAAATACAGCTTACTGGAGGCTTAGGGAAATTGAATGGGCTCTGCCAACGTCTCGCTGATGTAACAAGTTTACCGGTGTATCGGCCAGAAGAATGTGAAGCCACCGCTCGGGGACTAGCCTACTTACTAGCCGACCAACCCAATCAATGGCCAGAAGACAAACCGGGCCGCTGGTTTGATCCAGAAGAAAATAGTGTTTTCAAAAGAAGATATGCGCAATGGCTGGAGACAATGTTAGAGGTAATGCGTAGTAACTAAACTATAAAAACCACGCATGATGTTTACCTGCTTACGGCACAAAAAACCGAATTTTCTTTAGCGGCAGAAAGTTTTATTTACAGTGATTAATTCGGCCCGGCGAGTTTAAAATGTACCTCAATACCAGTTTGTAACGCTGTCAATCAAACAGATACTGGATATTGGCGAAAACCGTCTGGTCTGTATAACCATCGCGAATATCGCTACGGTATTCTGCAGTTCCTGTAAAACCTTTTTTGTTGGTATAGCTTAAACCGAAATTTAGCAAAACCCCGTCATTGTCGATATCCTGTGCATCAACCGTAAAAGAGGAGTTTGGTGAATCAACAAATGAGGCCTCTATCGAGCTATCATCCTTAAATTCATGTAGCCAGGCGATACCAAATTCGGTAAATATGCTGCTGCTTCTCTTTTTGAACTGCTTACCAAACCGAAAACCCACTTCCGAACTCAGCAAGTCACTCTTTCGCGGTGCAACACTAAGGCTAATGCCTCCAGTACCTGTTTCCTGAAAGCCATCTTCATCCTGCTGTTGATATTGCAATACACCATAGGTCTCGAGATCCCATGTATTGACCAGGAAAAATAACCCTGCGGCAAGAGAAGCACCGTACACATCACCATTATGCTCGCTCAATACCGTATTATTGATTAAGCCTATTGTCGCATCACGCTGCGTAGTGTAACTGTTATAGCCATAGGATAATGAACCATCAATAAATCCGGTGTTTGTGACGTAACTACTGTAAAGTGAAAACAATTGTGAATCAATGTCGCTGCGTGAACGGTTATTATCAGCGGTAAGTTTCGTTTCATTCATTCCCATACTGATCCCAATCACTCGCTTCTGATCCAGCCACTTATCAAAACCAATTGCATAGCCATTGCTATCAAAATCAAAACCGGCATTAGCCGCAGTCTGATCCAGCTGACCATCCTGCCAATAAGTCTTCACCCAGGCACCATAGGGACGATATGCCCGGCTTGAAAGATTCAGAATTTCAGACAGACTGTCTGTCGACTGGTTTTTATATAGAAGCTCACCCTGTTCGCTTGACATAAACCCCGGCTGGACAAAGGCATTGTATTGCTTGCTGTTACGCAAACCTCGAGTCCGTTGTAGTAACGTAGACGTATAGTTCTTAACGCCGGCTTCCAGTGCCTGTTGTGTATTGACATAAGGTTCTGGATTGACGCTACTAAAGGCACTGCTATGACCTCCTGCTTTCATCGCCTGGATTTCGCCAAGCGCTTCCGAAACATTACCTTCTGCATGAGCTAATAACCCATCCATATAGTTTGCAATGCTGCGCTGGTTATTAGACGACGCTACCGTATTAAAGGGTTTTACTGCCGTTATAACTTTTACTTCATCAGTGGTTATCTCATGATGAAACTCAAGCAAGGGTGTTTTCTCCGGCATCTTGATATTGTTAAATGACATGCTATTCAGGATGCCTGCTGACGCATACAGTACTGTTTGCTTCTCACCGTCCAGATGGTGACCACGACCTTTCATGACATTGATCGCTGCGGCTGAAAAGTTAACTGCACCATTGATAACTAACTTACCTTTGCCATCACCACTGGATATCGAAGGCATAAAGGAGCTACCCGCAGCAAATTCATAATCGCTGTTTATTTCCAGCACACCTTGTTTAACTTCAATGCTCTGCATGGGGGCAAGAGAAGATAGTGTATAGGTGCCTTCACCCGTTTTAGTTGCTGTATGGAAATCTGAGGCAGGGTTGGTAAATTCAAAAGTTCCCGCACCTTTAAATGCCAGGATGTTGGTTCCTTCAGCGCCCCGAATGGCGCCATTAACCGTTGGTGAACCAACCAGATTAAGTATGTCGTTGTCTGCACCCAGGTCAATATCACCTGTCACACTGGAGCCGTCTGTCAGCGTTACCGTATCATCCCCTGCACCGGAATGAATCGCCTCTCGCTGTGTTGTCCTGGTACCGCCAGTCGCACTGACGGAAGTCGTAATCGTGCCATGATTGAAAATGATATCGTCACCACTGCCGGTATAGATACCGAAGGCCCGGGCAATTGACGTCCGGCTTGATGGGTTTGATTCAGCACCAGGCCACGGAGCGGAGGTGGTATTCGATGTTGTCGCCGTGGCCACTGCGCTTACGTTTATCGTGCCATTGTTGACAATATAGTTATCCCCGTTACCTGCAACGATGCCATAGGCAACCGCACCCGCATGCGCATTGGTTCTTGCAGTGGCATCGCCACCGGCATCACCATCGGCTTCAGCGATGGCATTCGCATAGGCGTTGACAGATGCATTAATGACAGCCCCGGTTTCATTGGTGATCCAGTTCGCGCCATGACCACTATTAATGCCATGTGCATAACCTGTTGTGTCTGCGTCCGCATCGGCGTGACCGTCACCGTCTGCTCCATCACCATCGGCGTACGCATCGGCAATGGTTCGGGGTGTACTTGCTGCCGTAATGGTTCCCTGGTTGAGCAGCCAGTTATCACCATTGCCGGTTTCTATACCCGTAGAAAGGCTACCCGTCGCTGACGCCGTGGCATCAGAATCACCATCCACATTGCCAAGGGCAGTACCACCATCAGAATAGGCCCTGGCCCTGTTAACATTCGGCGCCGAAGTCGCTGAGAGCGTACCGGTATTGATAATCTGATTGTGACCATGGCCTGCCCAGACGGCTACCGCCTTGGCATCATTGGCGCGCGCGATGGTGTTGGGGTCCATATCACCCTGTTCATCGGCATCGGCTTCAGAGTATGCATTGGCAGAAGGTCTGGATGAAGCACTGGTGCTGCCTTCATTTAAAACATAATTATTGGCATTGCCCAGGGAAATACCAATGGCCCGGACCCCATTCGCGGTAGCCGTTGCCCGTGCCGTTCCATCACCGTCCAGCCCATCACCATCTGCACTCGACCAGGCATAAGCATGGGGTTGCGCAATGATATTAATAGATCCCTTATTAAAAATATCATTCTCGCCATGACCACCCCATATTCCGTAAACATGTGTGGCACTCACCGTGGATGTAGACGCCGAACTGGCATCGACATCAATACCAAAATAGGCAGCGAGGGTATCGCCATCGGAACTGGAAGTAGAGCTGGCTGTGCCGCTTTGGGTAACATTGATACTGCCGTCGTTCCAGACTGTACCGCTGGTTCCATCAACCTTTATCCCAAAGCCGCTACCCTGGACCTGGGCACGTGAACGGGTTGTACTGCCCGCGAAAAAGATACCAGCATCGGCATTGTTGTCGGAGCTGGCTTTGGCCGTTGCATTTACCGTAATAATATTTTCATTGTTGATCTGGTTATCCCCACCACTTGCCTCAATACCGGAGGCATTGGCATTGGCAGAAACGGTTGCACCGACATTGCCTGATCCAAATGTCGATCGGGTACCACCGCTGGCAGTCAGTTCTGCATCTACCGTAACTGTAACGTTACCCTTATTAGTAACCTTGTCAGAACCTGTTCCGCCATTGATGCCTTTGGCATCTGATCTGGCAGTCATGGCGGCATCTGATTCTGTACCTCCCGCAAAACTGAAGGACGTACTTTTAACGTCGCCTTCTCCCCGGGAGAACACATTAATGGATGCACGATTGGCAATGTAATCATCTCCTTCACCACCATCGATACCCATTACTGTGGTATTCGAACCTGAGGTAACACTGCTTGCCGCAGCACCAAAGGTTGCATTGGAATTGCTGCTGCTATTCATTGTAGAAGTGGCTGCGACCTGAATGGCTGCCTTACTTTCAATATGATCATCGCCCAGTCCACCGAAAATACCCGCGACGTTTGCTTGCGCGGCCAGCGTTCCGCCTGAACCACTCGTACCACCAAAGGTGTAAGAAGATGCATTCAAATTGACGGTTGCTCTACTGGCAACATCAATCAGCGAAAGGCTGTGGATGAAATCATTACCGGTACCACTATCAATACCGAATGCCGTTAACTCCGCGCCCAGGGTAGCACCCGCATTAGCGCTACCAAAGATTGCCCTGGCATTACTACTGGAAGTAAGCGTCGCGACCACGTCAACATCAATTACATCTTCCGTCCAGATGATGTCCATATCATTCCCGCTGGCGATGCCCCATGCATTGGTTGTGGCAGTGAGTTTATTATTGGCGCTACTGGCGCCAGCAAAGGTAAAGGTCACCGCGCTAAGGCTGGCGTTTGAAGTGGAATTCACATCAATGCGGGCCTTGTTACTAATCTCATCCAGGCCATCACCACCGCTGATACCTACCGCCTCGGTTATTGCACCGGAAGTGCCACCGCCACTGGCGGAACCAAAAATAGCTATAGCGGTACTGGTAGAAGCACTATACGACGTCGCAGAAATATTCAGGTCACCTGTATTGTGAATGCGATCATCGCCCACACCACCATCAAGGCCCGTTGACCGGGTTGCTGAATACATTGCCGATTCCGCTATCGCCGCACCGGCAAGCGTAAAGGTGAAACTGGTTGACGTTAGGCGCGACATCCATGGATCACTCTCCGAAGCAGGCCCTATGGTAATAACACCTTTGTTAATAATTAGATCGTTACCACTACCACCGGAAATACCCCGTGCATCAACCGTTGAAGTGATATTCGCTGTAGCACTTGCCGCGCCTGCCAGGGTGCCGGAGCCAGCAGTGACCGTTGAGTTGCTCCTGGCGGTAATATCAAGATTGCCTTCAGTGAAGGCATAATCATCGCCACTTCCAAGCTCGATCCCCATGGCGTTGGCACCGACCGTGGTGCTGGCATCTGCGTCAAAGTAACCCACCAGACCAGCGGCAATCGACGTTCCATCAGCAGTCGCAACTGCGTCGACACTAATCGCCCCCTTGTTAATCAGCTTATCTTTATCAGCACCTGTATCAATACCGGTTGCAGAGGAGTTAGAGACAGAAGAGAGATCGGCAAATGCTGCACCGATAAGGGCAGCACTGACCGTGGTACCGGTAGCATTCGAGTTTGCCTCGGCAACTACGCTATCATGATTCTCGATATAATCGTAACCTGTGCCACCGGAAATACCCGTGCTGTGCATTGTTGCACTGGTATTGGTATCAGCAAACGTTGCACCTGTAAATGCAGCACTGACTGTAGTACCGGATGCCGCGGCACTTCCCTCGGCATGAATACTGCCAGTATTTTTAATGTGATCGTTGCCATCACCACCTAAGATACCTGTGCTGTACATGGTTGCGCTGGTATTGGTATCGGCAAACGTCGCACCATTGATGGCAGCACTGACACTGGTACCGGATGCTGTGGCACTTCCCTCGGCATGAATACTGCCAATATTCTTGACGTGGTCATCCTGTCCATCACCAGAGATGCCGGTGCTATGCGTAGTCGAGGTGCTGCTGGTATCGGCAAACGTCGCACCATTGATGGCAACACTGACACCGGTTCCACTTGTCGTTGAACTTCCTTTGGCATGAATACTGCCGAAATTAATTATGTGATCATAATCTTCACCGCCGGAGATGCCGGTGCTATAGGTCGTCGCCCTGGTGGTCGTATTAGCAAACGTTGCACCGGTATAGGCTGCACTAACGCTGACACCGGTCGCGGTTGAACTGGCATCAGTGAAAATACTGCCAGAAACTACAGTCTCGTCATTACCCTCACCACCTGAAATACCGGTGCTTTGGCTATTCGCTGCACTTTCGTTGTCATCAAAAATTGTTCCCGCCGCACCCAACAAAGTGGCACTGATAACAGTACCGCTTGCTGCTGCATTTGATGTTGCCGTGAGGCTGGCGGTTTCGGTCTGGTGAATAACATCATCACCGCCTGCCCCTGCCATACCAGTCGCCGTTGCATCGGCATTGATATTGGCACTGGCCAGTGACACACCAATAGGGGCAACGCTGACCGAGATACCAAAGGCGTCTGATTCAGCATCGGCCAGAATGCTTCCGGCACTCTCGAGGTAATCATTCCCGTCGCCACCATCAAGACCATATACGTCTGCACTTGCCGTTGCCGTTGAATCTGCAAAGCCAACACTCAGTGGTACAAAAGCGATGCCGATAGGTATAGATACACTGATGGCATCCGTCTCAGCTTTTGCCTTTGCGGTAACGGCGCCCTGGTTACTGATTTTATCATCACCTGTTAAGCCTGCTATACCGATACTCTGCGCCGTCGCCATGGCGGTGGCATCTGTAACGGCGACACTCAGTGTCGCACCTTTGATGTCGGCGTTTAGACTGACAGCCACCGCTGTCGTGGTTGCATCAGCATCCGTGTTGGCCTCAATGCTGTCATGATTGATTATAATGTCCTTGTGCTGGCTACCTTCTATGCCCTGGGCTGTAGCCGTTGCTTTGGTACTGGCATCCACAATGGCACCACCGGCCTGTAGACCTGCCCCGCTAATACCCAGCTGCGCCGAGACACTGACACTATCGGCATCAGCCAATGATGTGGCGGTTATGTTGCCGTGGTTTTCGACATACTCTATCTCTTCCTTGTCACCATGATCATTGTTGCATGACTTATCAGCATGCTGTTTGTCGCCTTTGTTGCATGACTTATCTTTCGACGGTTTATCATCACCATGAATGTTCTTATATTGTGTTTTTGCGTACCCATTAGAATCATCTTTTTTGTGGCGCTTCTTATGTGGCTTTCTGTCATCATCTTTCGCTTCTTCTGCAGCACCGAGGCTAATACCAGTCGCCTTTGAAATGGCCTCAGTCCCTGCCCGTGCAACACTGATACCAAGACCCACTCCGGCACCGGTGCCGGATACAGAAAGACCGACAGAGACACTGGTCGCATCAGCATCGGCCATCACATCCAGAGTGCCTTCATTGTAAATCTTATCGATATCAGCACCACCGCTGATGCCGGTGGCGTTAGCGTGACTCACCGTGGCGGCATCTGCTGCTGCACCCTGAATGGCCACACCAGTACCCGTACCACCCATCGCAGCAGAAACACTGACCGCGTCGACATCCGATTTCGCATGTGCTTTTAATAATTTGATATTGGTGATGTTGTCATTATTGTCGCCACCACTGATACCGATACTATTGGCCTCACCTTCTGAGGCAGCCCGTGCCAACGCAACCCCGGCACTAACACCGGTGCCGGTACCATTGGCGGATACGGCAACGGAGACACTGGTAGTGTTTGCCTCTGCATAGACGTCCAGTTCAGCTTCACTTTGCAGAATATCATCACCTTCATCACCCGTTATACCAAGCGCAGTAGACAATCCTTTCGATATACCATCTGCTGCTGCCCCCTGGATGGTCAGTCCGGTACCGGCGCCACCGCCGGCCAATGCACCAGAACCGGCAAGCACCCGTGACTTGGCATGGGACTTCACTTTTTCCCAACTGGCGATCTCATCTGTCCCTGTGCCACCACTAATGCCCGAACTATTTGCCTCGGCTTCAGAGGTAGCGCGCGCCAGACCAATACCCAGCGTCACACCGGTGCCCGCGCCGTTGGCCGTCGCAGATACCGACACACTGGTTGCCCTGGCATCGGCCAATACATCCACCATGCCTTCACTGAAAATATGATCGTCACCGGCATCACCGCTTAATCCGCTGGTAGTTGACGCGGCATTGGTTCCCGCATCGGCCCCGGCACCTTGTACACTCAGTCCGGTACCAGCCCCACCACCTGCCAATCCACCCGAGCCGGCAATAACTTCAGTTTTGGCATGGGACTTAACTAAGGCAGAACTGAAAATGTCATCATGACCAGCGCCACCAGCAAGACCAGCGCTATCAGCCTCCGCTTCGGAAGTCGCGCGAGCCAGACCCAGTCCAAATGAAACACCCGTGCCAGTAAAGTTTCCAGCGACTGAAACCGAAACGCTGGTGGCACTAGCATCTGCCAGTACATCAATGATGTCTTCGCTAAATATATGGTCGTGGCCTTCGCCACCGTTGATTGCTTTCGCTGTCGAGATGGACTTGGTGGCGGCATCTGCCCCAGCCAATGTTGCTGTCACTCCCGTGCCGGAACCACCTGCGGACAGCGCCCCGGAACCGGCAATGACATTTGATTTGGCGTGGGACTTGACCATGCCCGAACTAAAAATCCCGTCATGGCCAGCACCACCATTAATTCCAATGCTATCGGCCTCGGCATCAGATCGGGCCCGCGCCACTGCTACACCGATGGCGGCACCCGTGCCCGTACCAAAGGCTGTCGCCGATACAGAGATGCTGGTGGCATCAGCATCCGCAAGGACATCCACGGTGCCCTTGTTGACGATATGATCATCACCTTCTTTAGCATTAATGCCGACAGACGTTGATGTTCCTTTGGTAGAGCCATCGGCTCCCGCACCCTCGATTGTCAAACCTTTACCACTACCGCCGGCAGCCAACGCCCCGGAACCGGCAATCACTGTTGATAATGCATGAGACTTGACCGGTCCATGGTTATAGATCCCATCACCATATTTATCACCAGCAAGGCCAGTGCTGTCAGCCTCCGCTGCGGAAGTCGCACGGGCCAGACCTAAACCAAACGTTACACCCGTGCCGGTTCCGTTGGCCGAAACCGCCACGGATACACTGGTGGCGTCGGCATCAGCCAATACGTCCACATCGCCTTGATTGAAAATGTGAACATAACCTTCATCACCGCTGATGCCTTTCGCGGTAGAACCAGCATTGGTGGCCGCATCGACACCGGCACCTTCTACGGTCAGACCTTTACCTGCGCCACCGGCAGCCAGTGCACCTGAACCTGCAATGGTTGTTGTCATCGCATGGGATTTCACGCTGCCTGAATTGGCAATGGAATCACTATCGCTACCACCACTGATGCCACGGCTGTCGGCCTCAGCCTTCGAGGTTGCTCGGCCTAGTGCAATGCCGATGGTTGCTCCGGTACCGGTACCATTGGCAGAAACGCCGACCGAGACGCTCGTCGCATCAACATCCGCCAGTACATCTACCATTCCTTCGTTAACAATATGATCTTCACCCTGATCACCCGTGATGCCGGTGGCCGTCGCGTTACCCGTAGTAGAACCATCAGCAGCTGCACCTTCAACGGTCAGACCTTTGCCTGTACCCCCGACAGCCAGTCCTCCCGATCCGGCGAGCACGTTGGCTTTGGCGTGGGACTTGACCAGGCCTGAGCTGTAAAGTTGATCGTCATGCGAACCACCGCTGATGCCTTCGCTGTTAGCATTGGCTTCAGAGGTCGCTCTGGATAAAGCCAGACCCAGTGCCACACCTTTGCTGGCACCGGATGCGGCAACAGATACCGAAACTGTTTCGGCATCTGCATCGGCAAGTACATCTACTGTGCCTTCATTGTGAATAACGTCTTCTGCTTCATCACCTGCCATACCATTGGCGGTTGAAGAGGCATTGCTGGAACCATCCGCTGCCGTGCCAGTTAAGGCAACGCCCTTGTCCGTCAAGGTTAACGAAACCGCGACACTAACGGCATCGGCATCGGTCTTCGCTGTCGAATTGATCGTGCCGGTATTGGTAAGTCTGTCTTTATCCTTGCCGCCGCGGATACCATTACTGGTTGCAACGCCTTCTGTCTTTGCCTGGGTCAGGGCAATACCGATTGAGGCACCTTTTTTAGTACCCGAGGCATTGGCTGTAACACCAACGCTGTTTGGGTCGGAAAAGGCATCGGCATTAATCGTTCCCGCATTGAAAACATGATCTCTACCATCACCACCGAGTATGCCATCGGTAGATGAAGTTGCGATCGTATCGGTGGAAACCCAGTTACCTTCACCTATAATCCCGAAATTATCACCGACGGGGATCGTGACGCCGACATCCACAGCCACTGCATCGACATTGTTATGTGCCCTGGCAGTGATGGAACCTTCGTTATGTGCTTTATCGTTACCCTCACCCAGTGTTATTCCAATGCTATTCGTCTCTGCCTCGGAATTAGCCCGGGTGGCTGAAGCACCAATGCCAACAATGGTGTCTTTTTGTGCCTGTAAGTCAACGGTAACTGCTGTGCTGTTGGTATCGACGAATGCGTCTGCCAATACATTCCCTGTGGTATAGACAACGTCATCACCGCTACCACTGCTTATGCCAAGGACCGTAGCTTTACCTTCAGTTGAAGCGTTAGCCAGAGACAATCCAAAAGACACCTTATCATCGGAATAAGCGACCGTCGCCGCAATATTGGTTGCATTGGAATTCGTTATGGCCTTGGCCGTGACATCACCGATACTATATATATGATCGTGTCCCTTGCCAGTCTCGATACCCACCGCTTCGGCTTCACTCTGGGCACCAACATCGACCAGGTTCGCTTCGATAGAATAAGGAATATTGTAGTCAACAGGATCAGGAATAATTGGTACATCAAGGGTGACATTGACGGATAAGCTGTTTGCATTCGCTATCGCTTCTGACCAGACACTGCCATCATTTTGCACTGTATCGTGTCCCTCACCCGTGCTAATACCCATGGCACCGGCCTTGGCCGCTGTCGCCACCTCAGTCGTATCAATATTGGGCAATATTTGCGGAAGAAGATCCGGCAGAGGTAAATCAACACCGATACTGTTGGCCGTGACATCGGCTTTAGCTTTCGCGAAGAGTGTACCAACATTATAAATCACATCGTTACCATGGCCACTGTCGATACCCATTACCGAGGCCTCTGCCGTGGTACTGGCATCAACAACAGGCTCTGCTAAGAAGAAATCTGGAAAGCTGCTAAGTTCTGTAAAGTTCGATACACCATCGGCACTCATCGACATTTCAAACGTATTGGTAATCGCATCGACGCTCACCGATAAACTGCCGTGATTGGATATTACATCATGATCATCACCGGTCCTGATACCGGTGCCATCGGCCTTTGCCGTTGTGGAAGTATCGATAGGTGTATCGAAAACTAAATCAACAATGTCCGAGACAATTGAGAGATCAACCAGGGTAAAGGCAAAACTTTCTGTGTCTGTCGTGGCAGTCGACTTGACAGTGATATCACCGCTATTGTGAATCTGACTCTTACCTTTACCATCATCGATTCCCATAGCACTGGCTTCTGAGGTAGTCGACATACCGCCAGAAGAAATATCGACAGCACTGATCTCCATGTCCAGCGCATCTGCCCTGGCATCTGCGGTAACGCTAAGCGAACCTGTATTCTCGATGACGTCATGCCCCTCACCGCCGAGTATGCCGCTAGCATCCGCATCAACATGGATAGGAGCACGTATATCATCCCCCTGTAGTGCACTCAGTAGACTGATGCCAACATCGACTGAATTGACCGAGGCCTTTGCGGTAACGTTGGTGCTGCCCAGATTGCGAATATGATCGTGTCCATCACCACCATCGATACCCATCGCGCTCGCCAGTGCCTGATTACTCGCATCAATATTGGTGGCACCACCGACCAGATCTACACCAATGTTGAGCAGGTCAAGCTTCGCGTTCGATCTCGCATCAAGTTGTCCACTATTCTTAATATAGTCATTACCATGCTCACCGCTAATACCTGTCACCGCTGCCGTAGCCGTTCGATTTACCTCCGAGCCCAGGCCCAACAGACTGATAGACAGCCCATCGATGTCAACCGTGGCATCTGATTGAACCAGCAGGCTACCTGTGTTTCTAACCTTGTCATTACCATCGCCACCGATAATGCCCGCAGCCTCTGAGCTTGCTGTCGTGGCAACCTGTTCATTATCAAAACCAAACAAGGGGGGTATAAATGAAAGATCAAAAAATGTCACGTTAACGTTATCGGTATTGGTAGTCGCTTTGGCATTAACCGTTATGTCGCCGTCATTGTAAATATCATCCTCACCTTTGCCACCGTGCATTCCCAGTGCAATCGCTTCGGAGGTCGTATTGGCACCACCTGCAGATAAACTCAGGCCGGTGACCTGAACATCCAGGGCATCCGCTTTGGCATCGGCAGTCACATTCAGGTTACCTGAATTATAAATAGCGTCATTGCCCTCGTCACCAACAATACCAATAGCCATGGCATTCGCGCTTAACGGGGCGCGGACACTTTTCCCACCTGAGATATTAATGAGATCAATCGAAACATTATCGGAAGCTGCCAGGGCATTTGCGCTGACCGTTACAGTACCCTGATTATAAATTTGATCGTGTCCTTCTCCACCATCAAGTCCAATCGCTCCGGCCCTCGCTTCACTGCCAGCATCAACATCAATCGGTCCACCAACTAAGGCAACATTAAAATCTGCAGTATCTACCTCTGCATTGGCAGTAACAGTCAGCTGACCCTTGTTTGTAATGTCATCCTCGCCAGCATCACCTGTTATACCCGCTGCAATGGCCATGGCCTGACGTTGTGCATCACCGTTATGAAGCAGACTAAAGGTTGTATGATCAACCGTCGCCACTGCATCAGAGACCACATTTAACTGACCTTCATTAACAAGCTCGTCTTTACCATTATTACCCGCTATCCCAATACTATAAGTATGTGAGCTACCGGCTTCATTTGTGAGTGTGGTAATTGTTGACACATCCAACAAGCCGAAATTCTTGATAAAGTCATTGCCATAACCACCGCTAATGCCAATTGCATCAATGGAAATATCGTTCAGATCTAATAACCAATAGGTAGGTTTAACGATGGATGCTTTACTGATGCCAGAGCTTTTATATCCCACTTCAGCATGGCTGGAATTACTATAATCGTCATACCAGACAGGAACCATCTTGCCTGTGTTGGTTACCTGTAAATATATTTTTCCATGATTGATGATAGTGTCATCATGATGCCCGCCCTCGATTGCAATGACGGTTTTATCGCTGTCTGAGGCGACAACATTGATAACCTCATCTTTAGACACAACAATCGTGTCCTGATTGCCGCTATGTTTGTTTGAATCTTGACAGTCGGTTTGATTGTGTGAATTTATAGTACTGGTGACCGTACATATATCGTTTTGATTTAGAGAAGCTGCAGTTACTGTTTGCGGTATACATGCCGCACATAAAAATATTGGATATAAACGTCTCCATAGACCGCTATTAGATCTACATAGAAAGCTATCGCCCCTCATCCCCTGCACTCCTTATTTGTTATTTGTACGTATCTCGTGTACAGCAGGTCGTTCCAAATGCAATTTTACAACACAATTCCCTTAATGTGATCATCATCACGAAACTAATTTTCAACGATAAAAAAAATTTATTAGACAGCGATCTACACATAAAGCTTTTATAAATAGTATGTTAGAAATGTTCACCTTTTGTAGAAACGCATTTATGTAAAGTATTCCGACAGTTGTTTTATAAAAATATTAGTTTAAGGAGTAGATGGGATTCGACTAGCGAAAAGCGCTTTGTATCGGACATGCCACGTCATTCAACTTAGGTTCAACTCATCGGTAATTTAGGTAAGCTGGATGGCATCGCACAACGACTGGCCGACTTAACCGGCTTACAGGTATATCGACCCGAAGAATGTGAAGCTACCGCACGTGGGCTGACGTACTTACTGGCCGACCAACCGCATCAGTGGCCAGAAGACAGGCCTGGACAGTGGTTCGAGTCAAAAGATAATAAAATGCTTAAAGAACGCTATGTGGTTGAAAACTATGTTAGAGACAATGCGGGAGAATTAACTCATTTCTGTAACTAATTTAGCACTAATGCTTTAGTACTAGCCACACGATCTTTTCCAGGTAAAACACTTTTTAAATTTTCAACAACTTCTTCGGCTGTAGCCCTATAGCCTGTTAATTTACCACCATACAATATTAATAATCCAGGCTGCGATGGGTCGATGTGAATAACTGTGTCTCTGGAGCGATGAAAAAAATTATTTTCCTGTTTTGGTAACACTCGCAAACCCGCAAAAACATCGACAAGTTTTCCTCTTCGTTGCGGAAAGTAGTGGTGGTAAACCTGCTGTAAATACTCAATTTCATCCTGATGAGGTTTTACTTCTTTCGGGTCATTGCCATTAAAAGCACATTCTGTTGTCCCGATCATGGTTTTACCCTGCCATGGCATAACAAAAACGGCGCGTCGATCCTGCGGGGCTTCGACGTAGTAAATACCACTAGGGGCTTCATCATCAACAACAATATGCGTACCCTGTACCAGATCAATGTTGATTTTTGTTATTGGAGGCTCAACAATATCTAATACTTTATTGACCCACGGCCCGGCAGCATTGACTATGGTTTTACAAAAAAATTCTTTTTCTTCTCCATCTTGATCAATTCTGACCTGGTATCCGCCATTCACTTGTTTTACGGCCATCACTCTCGCCGGGCAATAAATTTTAGCGCCCAGCATCTGGGCTGATTTCATGACCGCCTTTGTTAAGGCCACATCATCTGTTTGTGCATCCCAGTACTGAAATAAACTTTGCAAGCCGTCAGTCCGCAAACCATCTTTCTCGGCAAGATAAATGCTATCCACTTTTTTAAAGCATGCATATTTCTTCAAGTTGCCCAATACAGCATATAACGACAACCCTAAACGAATTTGCCAGGAACGTCGTTTCGTTGAAGGGTAAACCGAAATATAAAACGGCACAGGCTTTACCAGCGATGGCGCATTTTTTAGCAACAACTCACGTTCCAATAGTGACTTTCTGACTAAAGATAATTGACCGCTTTCCAAATACCGTAAGCCACCGTGGATTAATTTACTGGAGCGACTTGATGTGCCACTGGCAATTGCTGTTTGTTCCCAAACCACCACACTATAACCGGCAGCGACAGCCGCCTGTGCAACACCGGCACCCTGTATGCCTGCACCGATAATACCAATGTCAAAACTCAGCCCCACGGTGGCTGTCCGTCCATTCGTTTGCCTTGCAGCATTTCACCAATGGCAAAGGTTTCAACTAGGTTAACGCCTTGTTTAAATAAGCGCTTCGCGACATCCGGATCAGCGCACTCATATATCGCCAACTGACCCCAGGGATTACCCACTTTTCCCCAACGTGGTAGAGTTTCCCAGTCACAAAATAAATATTCTGGTTTAAGCTTTTGCACCATTGTTTGTTTTCGATCCTTCCAGTCATCGAACACAGCTCCAATAGGCAGGACTCCATCGTTCCGAATCCTGGCGAGAACATCATGATCATACGAAATAATAACGACTTGTTTATGCAGTGATTGTAATAAGGGCATTACTGCATCAATAACTGCCTGCTGACCAAACTGTTGCAAACTAATACGCTTTAACTCAACGAATGCAGTGATTTGAGGGCGTTGTGATAACCAGGCACAAAAATGTTTTAAGGTCATAATCGGATTTTGCGCATAACGATAACCAAATCGATGCCGATCAGAGACTTTCAGGTTCCCCGTCTCTTTTGTGGACAATTGGTGAATAGCTCCTGTACGTCCGCACAATCTTTCCAGAGTTCGATCGTGAAATAAAATTGCCTCACGCTCAGCATTAAGCTGCACATCAATCTCGACAAAACGTACACCTGCTTTTACCGCAGCAGACAATGCGATCTCAGTATTTTCCGGATAGCGAGCGGCATAACCTCGATGAGCAACAAATTGTTTCAATGTAATAACCCTTCTAAAACGATAATAATCTAACCAATTTATATAATAACCCTACATCTCGTAGTGCTACTGACTTTACACCTTCCAATGTTACGTCTTATTATTAGTCAATGAACAAATCTGTTATTCAAAATAAAACAATGTTCGAGCAACACTACCAGTACATGGTAGATCTACAGTCCACCAACAATATTACTGAACTTCAGTCTACCTGCAATCGCTTTTCTCTCGAGCAGGGTTTTGATAATTATATCTACGGTGCACGCATTTCCGGTTCACTTCGCAATCCCACGTATATCGTCATTAATGGCTATCCTGATGAGTGGCGACAACATTATGAGGATTCTGATTATTTACATATCGATCCTACGGTTACGCATTGTTTTTCTCAAACTCTGCCACTCTTCTGGCAAGATATCGACATTAAAAAAATAAATCATCACAAAGTATTTTCCGAAGCGGCTGACTTTGGGATTATTAGTGGTGTCAGTATCCCCGTTCACTGTATTCGTGGCGGTACTGCAATGCTTAGCCTCAGCTCACATCAACAAGATCAAAAAATACAACGTCAACTTATTGACCGTCTCGCCATATGTCATTTATTTGCCAATTATCTACACGAAGCCGTACTGCGCATTGCCGAAGAAAATCCTCAACTACACATGAACTCAAAATTACTCTCAAAAAGAGAAAAAGAATGTCTTCTATGGATTACCGAGGGAAAAACAACCTGGGAAATCTCGAAAATTCTCAATATTGCCGAACGTACTGTTAGTTTTCATGTCAATAATGCGATCCAAAAACTGGACGTCACCAATCGACAACAAGCCGTAGCGCGCGCCATTACACTTGGGCATATCGAACCACTTATTTGATTTATTTCGCCTGTAATAAAACCTTCTACCACAAGCACATCTCGCAACTACCTGTATAAACAGACAGTTATACAAAACAGTCATTAACGATTAACTGGGCTCCTCCCCTACCAAGCAAAGGAGCCCACCATGGCTGTTATTACAGGTTTTGCAAATGAACTACGACAAAGTCAATCTATCCTCAATTCGATGTACGAATTTCGTCACCAGGTATTTCATCGTCGCCTGGGCTGGAATGTTAATATTGAGAATGGAAAAGAGTTTGACCACTTTGATACTCTTAATCCTTACTACGTCGCAGATTTTAATCAGCAAGGTAAAGTTGATGCCTGTTGGCGCATTCTGCCAACAACAGGAGCTTATATGTTAAAGGATACCTTTCCCCAGCTATTGGCTGGATATGATGCACCCTGCGCCGATAATATCTGGGAATTAAGCCGTTTTGCCGTTGACGCAAAAAAAGGCGTTAATAATAAACAGGCAACGCTAAATGACTTAACCTATATGCTGTTACAGCAGGGTTATTTGTTTGCCAAAAACCATCATATTGAACGCTATATTACGGTCACCAGCGTCGCCATGGAACGCATGCTACTTAATGCAGGCCTTCGCTTAATCCGGTTTGCTGATCTACCTGCGCAAAAAATTGGTAGAGTAAGTACTGTTGCCTGCTGGTTAAATATTGATGAAAGTTATCGTCACATGGCATTCGATAGCCCATATACTTCAATTGCAGCATAAAACGTTATTGCCCACAGAGGTGTTCTGTGGGCATTATTCACAAGGATTATTTGTATGAATACCGTACTCAGTCATTCAGCAATGGACATGATTCAAAATGCCAATACACTAGATGACTGTCATCAGGCCTGTCTTATGTATATTAAAGACAGCGCCTTTTGCAACTATACATTTATCAATTTAAATTTACGTTCTAAACAAACTTCTCCAGCAAACCTTTTTACCAATAAACACTTCAAGGTATCAACATTTTTTACTACACACGCTTACGATAGCTATAAACCAGCGTTAAAAATGAGCCAACAACAAACGACGCCTTTTACTTCTTTAACGGACAAAGAAGAATGCCAGCGATTTATACAGGCAACTGAGCTTATTCAGTTATACCAATCAGAAAACGTTAATAACTTTACAACACTCAAACTCTACTTTCCGTTTCATGTGCGGTATGCCTATTCCGGCTTCTTTATGTTATCTGGCAACTCGGCCAATGAATCGGATCTATATGAAAAAGTCCTCAATGGGAAACTATTCGCTGAGTATCTAGCGAATAAAATATCTACACTAAAACATCATAACCAGCACCTGCATAAGGTCACTTTAACCAGAAAAGAAAGTCAGTGCTTGTACATACTTGCAGATGGCGGGTCTTATGAGGATATTGGGAAAGCATTAAACATTAAAGCCGATACTGTCGCTTATCACATAAAGAAAATCACCACCAAGATAGGCGCGAAAAATCGCTTTCATGCTATTGCACTGGCAATAAGTGACAATCAGATCCCTCCACAGTTATAAGTATTGTCGATACTAAATACGTTATAACGAGAGAAAAAATACTAACTTGCAGGATAATGCAGAAGCTACCCGAATAAAAGCTGTCGTACTGAGTTCTCTTCTTCAAGTGCAGTCAATACTGCTGATTGTAATTCGGCATGCGTTATTCCAGCCTTGGCAAGCAATTCAGCGCTGAACATTTCTAGCCAGTCTTTTTCGTTGTATTCTGTATAGGGTAATGAGGCAACACGATTAGCAATATGAATGAGGAACACTTCCTGCGGGAATTTCTCAGCTTTTTGCGGTTCATGATGCAACTCAATAACCTCTTGCAATACTGGTGGCAACGTCCACATTTTTGCCAGCGCGCCTCCGACTTCCGAGTGATCGAAACCCAGAACACGCCGCTCTACCTGATACAACTCTTCCTCGCCCGGTTGCAAGGTCGCCATTAAGATTTCGTGTATTTGCTCAGGAATCTGATTAAACATAATTAGGTGACCAATATCATGTAATAACCCGGCCATAAACATCGTCTCAGCATGTGGTGTTTTGGTCATACTGGCGATCTGTTTGGCCAACAGACCGCAATAAATACTGTGATGCCAGAAATCATCAATCGAAATTAAGTCTGTAGGGATTTTTTTAAATGTTCTGGCCGCCGCCGTGGTCAGAACTAAATCGCGTATCTGGCGTGTACCAAGCACCGTTACGGCACGTCCGACCGTACTAATCTCCATGCTATAACCGTACATCGCACTATTGGCGATACCCAACACACGCGCACTCAACGCAGGATCTGTCTCAATAACCTTGGCAATTTCGTCTCCGCCACTTTCCGGATCATCCACCATGGCATTTACCCGTAAAGCAACCTCTGGCAACGAAACCAGACCAGAGATATTTTTTAGCAGTGATTCAGCAGATACCGACATAATATTGAGAAGCTCCTTATTCCAATAAACTATCGGCTTTTACTGACAAGATCTATAATTTTTTTGGCAATTATTTATCCTTAAATCCTGAGAAAAGAACAAAATTCTGGAGAAATGCAATTTTCATCTCATTGAATCTACACAACTATTTAATTTCAAACTATGCCTTAACATAGACCCAGCCCTCTTTAAGCCGACGCAGAATTTCATTTAATGCCGCGTCCACCTTTTCCGCCTCAGGTAGCAAGACGACAGGTTGTCCTTCTTTCAAACGAGTTGCTTCCATAGCAAAACCACATGCTTTGAACTCGACATTCGTATAGCGTGAAGCCAGTGAACTGACTCTGGTAGCATGTGGGGAATTCTGCCGAACCATAACCAGACCAGCGCCATTGGCAACCACCTCAATTTTTTCAGGTTGCCGCTTGCTCATGAGTTTCTCAACCGTTTGCATGGCCGTCATGATGCGTTGCGGATCGCTGCTATCAACATGCAATAAAACTCGCTTACCGGCAAACTGCCCCGACTCAATCGCCGTCATGTCATAAAAAGTGTTCTGTGCAAAGTCACCACTTTCATTCCATTGATAGCTACTTACCGCAGCAGTGATGAACAAAACCAACATCGCCGCCCAATGAAAAATATCTGAGCGTCGGCGTACCGGATTATACGATTTTGTTACTTCTGGTGGTTGTCGATAGGCCTGTTGTACCAATTCTTTCATCTGGTAAAGAGAATACACTTCTTCTGCCAAATCTTGATCCTTGACTGTCGCGTTCAAGACACGTTCACGATCCTCTTGATCCAGTTGTTGATCGACAAAGGCATTAAGCTGTTCGTCAGAAATTGTATTTGATTGGCTCATTTGATTCTCCGCACATTATTACTACGTCGACCCATGACAGATTGTTCTTTCAAACGTTCCTTTAGTTGTCGCCGCGCACGACACAAGCGACTCATGACGGTTCCCATCGGAACTTGCAAAATTTCAGCGACCTGACTATAGGAAAATCCTTCTAAATCAATCAGTGCAATGATCTGTCTCTGTTCAAACGACAATTCAGAAAGTGCCTGTCGCACACGAGTCACTAAATCTTGCTGCTCGATATCATCAACGGGTGAGTCATTCCCATGTAGTTCAGTCTCAGGTAAAGGTTCAAAGTGACGATCTGCTTTATAGCGGTCAATCCAGCAGTTCATCAGAATACGGTAGACCCAAACACCGATGGCATGCTCATCATGGAGTTGGCCTGCCTTTTTTAAAGCACGGCTGACAGCTTCCTGAGTAATATCGCTGGCGAGTTGTGGATCATGGCTCCATGCATAGGCCATGCGATACAAATCATGCCATTTCTGCTCTAAATAAGATCGAACAGCCCCTGTTTTTCCCATTCCTATTTACCTGTTTCAACATCTCATTACTCTAATAGACAGTATTCATCTCATTCTATTCCAAATTTATTTTAGAAAAATGGAATATATTTAGAGGCGACGTGTCTATTATATAATCGAGGATGAAACAGGAATGATCATGCCAGCACGTTATATCATCGGACTATGTCTTTTTCTAATGTTAAGCCAGCACACCATTGCTGAAGTGATGACCGCAGATAAGGCCAATATTCGTTTACAACATTTATCACAGGAAATTTTCAAATCACCACAAGACACTCGCCTACTACTCCAGCGTGGTGATATTTACTTTCAATTACATGAGTTTGAGAAGGCTGTTCACGACTATAGTGTCGCACTGTCCATCAAACCGAAGCTGGCCGAGGCGTATTTCGGACGAGGTATGGCGCTTGGGCGACTAGGGAATGTTCGCGAGGGCATTGCCGACCTGAGTATTTTTCTTGAACGTCGTCCTGACAGTTCTATTGGATATACCAAACGCGGAGTACGCTATTTATGGATAGGTGATCGGGACAATGCCGCAAAGGATTTTCATAAAGCCATTGCATTAAATCCACAAAATGCCGAAGCACATGATGATCTCGGGGTAATCTATGCACAAAAAGGTGAACTCAAAACTGCACTGTCACATTTCAAACAGACGATTACCCACGATCCTGAGTATCAAAAAGGTTATCACAATCTTGCGCTTGGATATTTTCTTTCTGAAGATGCCAGCAGCGCGCTGACGTACGTCAATCAGGCAATCCAGTTGCAGCCTAACAATCGCAATTCACTCATGCTCAAGGCAGAGATACTTCTCGCGCTAGGCAAAAAAAATGAAGCCCTCTTGATTCGAGAAGAAGCAGAGTATCTCCCCGAAGGCAACTGGTCAGAGCAGGCTCCCACGCCTGAAAACAATAAGTAAGGAGGAACACAAAATGAAAATTATTATGCTTGTTTTAGCGCTGCTCGCAATAATACCTGTGTCGCATGCCCAGTCCAGCAACAAAAACATGGGTGAGGACAAACAGCACATAAATCGCTGGAATAACTTTTTCAATTCTTTACTGGAGTTACACACGCAATATGTAAATAGTCACGAGATAGAAAAAACAGAAACCTTTGGTGGTTATGCAGCACAACCAAATTTTTACCGCGAAGTAAATTATTATGATAAAAAGACTCAGCGGCTCTTAAGTCGAATCCAGTGGGAACAACAGAACCCCCAACAAGCTCACTTAATCGAAGTTTACGTTTATGATGATCAGGGTCGTGTCGATAGAGATTATCTGGCCGTCTACCTGCCTGAGTCGCGCAATGCTCCTATACAAACACTGATCAACTTGCACCAGTATTCAGGTGACCTGCACAGCTACCGTCAATTCGATGCCTCAGGTGCTCGCATTTACGAACATTGTGAACAAGGCATAAAAAACAGTAACATTCTGATTGCACTGGAAGATGATGATATTGTTATGCAACAACGCGGATTAAGCAGCCCGGTTGACACCAATACATATCAGCGTTGCTTTGCAGGCATGGAAGAAACAGCGATTAACTATCTACAACCGTTTTAGGACCCTGGCTTGATAATAAAGTTTTATCCAGGCAGGCGATTCATACTATAAAATAGGTAACTTTCTGTATTGGTGTTGCTACCCATTAAGAAATAATGGTGGTAGACTTCCGCTATGTTTACGTGGCGTACTATGACTCATCAATATAAATCAATCAGTTGGCTCCTGGCTGCGGCCATCCTGCTGTTGACGGTACTGCCTGCCCATCTGCATTTGCATCATGTGGATACTGCTGCCAATCAATCCCACGAATATGTGATTGATTGGCATTTTATTGCGGATGACATTGCTACCGACCATCATGAAAATGTCACACTCCTTCCAGCGGCCCCGGATGGTTTGATTAAAAAACTTGGTGATCATCCGCTACTAGCTACCGTTTTAATTTTACTAATTGTGTTTGTGCTACCTACAGCGATCCGTACTCTGCAACTCCGGCTTAGTAACCACCACCACGTTCCAGCATCATTTTACACAATTGCACCACCCCTGCGCGCACCCCCTCTGCACTAACCTCTTTGCCTGCTGAATTCTCTCAGCATTATCAACTGATTTTCTGTGTATACATTTTGTATGCGCAATGCAACAGACTTACTTCGGACAGAGACATGACCTCTATCTGTCCGGGAGAAAAATACCATGCGAAATTGGATTTATCTAATTGCAACAATACTTAGTACGTCACCTGCTTACGCTGTTGATACACCAACGAATAACATAGCGCTAGACCAGGCAATCGTTAAAGTACTCGAACATAACCCTCAATTAAAAGCCAGTGGCTTTAGCGCACGCGCTACTGCTGCCCGCATCAAACAGGCAAGATTGGGGACTCCTGTAAATATGAAACTCGAGCTGCAAAACTTTTCCGGCTCCGAAGTTTACAGCGGCAGCGACGCTATGGAATCTACTCTAAGTTTCGCTACCGTTCTGGAACTTGGCAACAAAGCCCGTTTGCGTGGTGATGTCGCACAACAGGAAGCCAGCCTATTGCAGAACACACAAGATGCCATGCGTCTTGACCTGTTGGCTAAAGCCACGCGACGTTTTTTACATGTCGTTATCGATCAGCAACGACTTGTCATTGCCAAAGACAAACTGGCCTTGATGCAACGCACTCTCAAAACCGTTTCACAACGTGTCAAAGCCGGACGGAGTCCTGTTGCAGAACGCCGCCGGGTAGTGATTGCCCATGCACGCGCCGAAATAGAACTGGAACATGCCCAACATGAGCTTGCCACATCACGACTAAAGCTAAGCACACTATGGGGAGAAACAGAACCGACCTTTGCGAAGGCACAAGCCGTACTATTTAACTTGCCCAAAGTCGAACACTTCAATGCGCTGTCAGGGCAACTGCAACGAAACCCCGACATCGTCCGTTTTGCGACACAGAGCCGACTTGCTGAAGCCCGCCTGCAGGTCGCGCGTTCCCGCGGTCGGTCTAACGTTGAAGTGTCTGCTGGTGTTCGTCACTTCAATGCAAACGATGATCAAGCCTTTGTACTATCTGCATCCATACCATTCGGTTCAGGTTCCCGTGCTGCCCCCTATATAGAAGAAGCGCAATTGCTCAGTCAACGTGAGTCTTTTGATTTCGAACAACGTCGTCTTGAACTACACACTAATCTGTTTGAAATTTATCAAGAGTTATTACATGCCGAGACGGCACTTGATACCTTGCAGCAAAAAATCATACCGGAAGCCAAACGTGCGCTACGCGCCTATGACGAAGGCTATTCTGCTGGGCGTTATTCATTACTGGAACTCAGTGACGCACAACGTACGCTACTGGATGCCCGGCTCGAAGCCGTTATGACAGCAGCCAGTTATCACCGCTATCAAATTGAAATTGAACGTCTGACCGGGGCAACACTGCCTACGATCAAATCAGCAGGAGCATTACAATGATTCACACATCCAACCGTAATTCACTTTATATTGGCATCGTCATTGCTGTCACGCTAATACTTGCTGCCTGGTTATTACTCTCTGATGTCAATAACCATCAGACAGGACATGACGACCATGCTGAAGAACAAGAAACTCCAAAAGGTCCACAGGGTGGACGCTTATTAACGCAGGATAATTTTGCCATTGAAATCACCATTTTTGAAACCGGTATCCCACCTGAGTTTCAGGTCTATGCCTATGCAGATAACAAACTCCTTGCCCCTGAAGAGGTTAATCTCACCATAGAATTAGCACGACTTGATGGTCAAATTGATTTGTTCAAATTCAAGCCACAAGCTAATTATCTACGCGGTGATGGTGTCGTCACCGAGCCACACTCCTTCGATGTCATCATCAAAGCAACCTACAAAGGACAGAGCTATCAATGGCAATATGAGAACTACGAAGGCCGCACTGATATTGCACGTAACATGGCAGATGAAGCCGGTATAAAAACATCAACGGCTGGTCCGGCTACTATTCATGAAATATTAACGCTGACAGGAAGAATACAAACCGATCCAAACCGTATGGCGCATGTACGTGCCCGTTTTCCTGGCATGGTGAAATCAGTAAAACGCGATCTGGGAGCTGTGGTACGTGCCGGAGATGTTCTCGCTACGGTACAGAGTAACGAAAGCCTACAAACCTATTCTGTTAAAGCACCTATCAGCGGTGTCATTGTTCATCGCGAGATCCAGACAGGTGAAGCAACCAGTAATGAACCGCTATACATCATTACTGACCTGTCGCAACTGTGGATTGAATTTGATCTCTTTGGTCGCGATCTGAATCGCGTGCAGATAGGTCAATCTGTCATGGTCGAAACACTGGAAGGACAACAGGCCATTGGTAAAATCAATTGGATCTCACCCTTGGCCACACATACCAGTCAAAGTGTGCGTGTGCGTGTTGTTATTAGCAATCCTGATGGACTGTTCAGGCCAGGACAGTTCGTGCGCGGAAAGATCACCATTGTAGAACACGCCGTGGCACTTGCTGTACAACAATCTGCCATACAAGGCTTTCGAGATTTTAAAGTGGTGTTTGCCCGTATCAATGATACCTATGAGGTGCGCATGCTGGACCTGGGGCGTCGCGACAAAAACTGGGTAGAAGTTCTGTCTGGTCTAAAGCCCGGTACTGAATACGTCAGCGAAAACAGTTACCTGATCAAAGCCGACATCGAAAAGTCCGGCGCCAGTCACGACCACTAGGGGAAACGGGATTATGTTAAATCGTTTAATAGGTTTTTCCCTCGCCCATCGCTGGCTCGTGTTAATCGCCGCTTTCGGTTTTGCCGCAATGGGGCTGTATCACTATCAACAATTGCCTATCGATGCAGTGCCAGACATTACCAATGTCCAGGTACAGATCAATACCGAAGCGCCTGGCTATTCACCGCTGGAGTCGGAGCAACGCATTACCTTTCCGATTGAAACCATCATGACCGGCATGCCATTTCTGGACTACACCCGTTCGGTATCACGTTATGGTTTGTCACAAGTCACGGTCGTCTTCAAAGACGGTACGGATATTTATCTGGCACGACAACTCATCAATGAACGTCTGACCGAGGTCAAGGAAGGTTTACCGCAGGGCATTGAACCGGCGATGGGTCCCATCGCCACCGGGCTTGGTGAAATTTTTATGTACACCATTACCAGTGATGACGACGCCGACTATAACGCTATGGACTTGCGCACTATCCAGGACTGGATTGTAAAACCACAGCTAAGACAAACACCCGGTGTTGTGGAAGTTAACACCATCGGCGGTTACAGCAAACAGTTTCATGTCCTGCCCGACCCGGACAAACTGCTGGCCTATGAACTAAGCTTGCAAGACGTGATGGCCGCACTGGCACGCAACAACATCAATACCGGCGCTGGTTACATTGAACGTTTTGGCGCACAGTATTTGATCCGTTCTCCCGGCCAGGTATCCACCCTTGATGATATTCGTAGCATGGTCGTTGCCAAACGTGACGGTGTGCCGATACGTATGGAGAATATTGCCGAGATCAAACTCGGTAGTGAACTCCGCACTGGCGCGGCAACTCAGAATGGCAAGGAAGTTGTGCTGGGTACCGTGTTTATGCTGATGGGTGAAAACAGCCGCCTTGTTGCCCGTGCCGCAGCTGAACGCCTCGAAGCAATCAAACCCTCGCTGCCAGAAGGCGTACAACTAAACCCACTTTATGACCGCACCTCACTGGTGGATAAGACCATCGCTACGGTCCAGAAAAACCTTGCCGAGGGGGCGCTACTGGTTATTGTAATTTTATTTTTATTGCTGGGTAACTGGCGTGCCGCGTTGATTACTGCTGCAGTTATTCCATTTGCCATGCTCATGACCATTACAGGCATGGTCCAATCAAGAGTCTCCGGTAACTTAATGAGCCTTGGCGCATTGGACTTTGGCTTAATTGTCGATGGCGCCGTCATTATTGTTGAAAACTGTTTGCGACGCCTCGGTGATTATCAGCGCATGCACAAAGGCCTGCCAAATTTAACCGAACGTCTGCGTATAGTAAGAGAAGCTACCGTCGAAGTGATACGCCCAAGTGTGTTTGGCGTGATTATTATTATGATCGTGTACGTGCCTATCTTTGCGCTCAGCGGTGTTGAAGGCAAAATGTTTCACCCCATGGCCTTTACCGTGGTGACCGCATTACTCGCGGCATTAATTTTGTCACTGACCGCCGTACCCGCAGCAGTAGCATTATTTGTTCGTGGTCCCATTGCCGAAAAAGAAAACCGCTTCATGCAATGGATGCGCAAACACTACGAACCGATACTACACTGGGTCATGGCTCATCGCTGGCCCGTAGTCATTTCAGCTATCGCCCTGGTATTATTAGCGGGTTTACAAACCACGCGTATGGGTACCGAGTTTGTCCCTAGTCTGGATGAAGGTGATATTGCCCTACATGCGCTGCGCATCCCCGGCACCAGTTTGACTCAGGCAGTGGAAATGCAAACAACTCTGGAAGCAAAACTGCGCGACTTCCCCGAAGTCTCACACGTCTTCACCAAGATCGGGACTGCCGAGGTGGCGACCGACCCCATGCCGCCGAGCGTCGCCGATACCTTTGTTATGCTCAAGCCACGTGCTGAATGGCCTGATCCGGACAAGCCCAAGGCAACGCTCATCAATGAAATGGAAACCGTTGCCCAAACCATTCCCGGCAACCGTTATGAATTCACCCAGCCGATCCAGATGCGTTTTAATGAGCTTATATCCGGTGTGCGTTCCGATCTGGCCGTGAAAGTCTATGGTGATGATCTGGAGACACTAGAGGAAGTTGCGAAACAGATCGAGGGGGTGACTGCCAAAGTCGCCGGCGCAGCAGATGTACGCACGGAACAGGTCACCGGCCTGCCCATTTTAACGGTAACACCTGATCGTGAACGTCTTGCCTTTTATGGCCTCGACATTGCCTCGGTGCAGGATACCTTGCGCATAGCCATTGGTGGTGGTACTGCTGGACAGGTCTTCGAGGGTGACCGTCGTTTTGATCTGGTTGTACGTTTACCCGAGATCTTGCGTACCGATCTCGAAGTTCTGAAACGTTTGCCCATTCGTTTGCCGACAGAACAACAAGCCAAAGTGCGTGGTGATGCCGATGCCCTTGGGCTTGTCCGTGCGCCTCCGCATACCATACCGTTGAATGAAGTCGCCAATATCGAATTTACCATTGGTCCCAATCAGATCAGTCGTGAAAACGGTAAACGTTTTGTTGTCGTCACCGCCAATGTTCGTGGTCGTGACCTGGGCAGTTTTGTTGCTGATGTCCAGGCCGCCATGGCCAGTGAAATTGAATTACCGACAGGTTACTGGCTGGATTATGGCGGTACCTTTGAGCAATTAATTTCCGCATCGAAACGTTTGTCGATTGTAGTACCGGTGACCTTGTTTATCATTTTTGGTTTATTATTCATGGCCTTTAATTCAGTAAAAGATGCCGCGCTGGTTTTTACAGGCGTCCCACTTGCCCTGACCGGTGGTGTCGCGGCATTAGCATTACGTGACCTGCCACTCTCAATATCTGCTGCTGTCGGTTTTATCGCTCTGTCCGGTGTCGCGGTATTAAACGGTGTCGTGATGTTGTCGTTCATTCGCGACCTGCGCGCCAAGGGTCTACCGCTGGAACAGGCCATATTTGAGGGGGCCTTAACCCGCTTACGTCCGGTGTTGATGACGGCTTTAGTGGCCAGCCTGGGGTTTGTTCCAATGGCCTTGAACATTGGTACCGGTGCCGAAGTACAACGACCACTGGCTACCGTGGTTATTGGTGGAATTATTTCTTCGACAATTTTGACCTTACTGGTATTGCCCGTGTTATATCGACTCGCCTATAAAAATTCGGAGAAATGATAAATATTCTCTACATTTTATCGTCGTTACTTATCGCGGCAAATAATACATGGCTTGACTTGCAGTACAGGCCGGGGATATAAGAGCACATGCGTCGACTCCTGCTCATTTCCCTGGCCACCTTTGTCCTGCTTACGCAATGGGCGTTGGCCGAACATACCTATCATGATCATGCTGACGGTGATGAACAGATATGCGAACTCTGCCTGAACCATAAGGTACATAGCCAGGCTCTGCTACCCACCAGCGTCAACATCCCCTTTTATGGTAAGTCCTACATAGCCGAAGAAGTCACGACAAAGTTATTTATTGCAGCATCACCCATCCACTACTCCGTCCGAGCTCCACCCCAAAGCCTCTAATCACCATAAATTATTATTTAATGTAACGCCTGGCGTTACGACATCTGTGTGTGTTGGAGAAAATATAATGTATTCAAGTAAAATACTTTTTGGGCTTGCCGGTTTATGTATGGTTACGACGAACCTTCATGCGGAAATCCGTACTATAAATTTTAACCCGGCGATCAGTTTTATTCTCGACGGACGTTTCAATCGTTATTCCAATAAAACCGACTATCAACTTCCCGGTTTTATGTTAGGTGGGGAAGCGAGTCGTGGTGAACAAGGTTTACACCTCGGTCACAATGAATTGAGCATGAGTGCCAATATTGACGATCTGTTTTATGGCAAGTTAACCGCTGCTATCGCTGACCATGAGGCCGAAACCCAGGTTGAACTTGAAGAGGCTTTTATCGGTACCCGTGGCCTTGGCTATGGTCTAAGTGTAAAAGCCGGGCGTTTTTTTTCTGATATTGGCTATCTGAATAACCAGCATGCCCATGTCTGGGATTTTACCGATGCTCCACTTATCTACCGTGGTTTATTTGGTAATCAAATAAAAGATGATGGTCTACAGATCACATGGCTGGCACCGACAGAATTCTATCTGAAAGTGGGTGTCGAGGTGATGCGCGGCTCACTCTATCCTGCCGCAGGTGCAAGTCGTGACGGTCAGGGTGCCAGAAGTTTGTTTCTGAAATTCGGCGGCGATGTCGGAACTAACCATGCGTGGCAGTTGGGTCTATCACACTGGAATGCTGACATTGCGGGTCGCCAGGCAGGTAGCCATGCGCACGATGCTGTAACTGAGATACCAACTTTCACGGGTAGTAGTGATGTAAACGGTATCGACATTGTCTGGAAGTGGTCGCCACATGGGAATAGCAGTGAACGTTATTTAAAAATTCAGGCAGAATATTTTACGCGTGACGAAACAGGCAATGTCAACATGGTGGGGAGTAGTCCTCTGGAAACAACCACCTATTCGGGCGAGCAATCCGGTTGGTATACACAGGCCGTTTATCAATTTATACCTCGCTGGCGCATCGGTTTTCGCTATGATCGTTTACAGGCGGCCAACAATGGTTCTGATACCGATGTCTTGACAGAAGCTGGACTCACTACCAATGGTCATAGCCCCAGTCGCAGCACACTCATGCTGGATTATTCTCGCAGCGAATTTAGCCGTATACGCCTACAGTATGCACAGGATGATTCCTATCAGGATGCAGATAATATTTTCACTGTCCAGTACACCATGGCATTGGGTGCGCACGGCGCGCATAAATTCTAGAGGCTGATGACATGATTAAAATTCTTACTGCTATTGTTGCAGGGCTCACACTGACAACATCTGTCATCGCGGATGTCCGTGTGTTTACCTGCGAACCGGAGTGGAAATCACTTGTTCAGGAACTCGGTGGTGATCGCATCAAGGCTTTTTCTGCCACCAACGCATATCAGGACCCACACCGTATTGAGGCACGCCCGAGTCTGATCGCAAAACTTCGCCACGCAGATTTATTAATTTGCAGTGGTGCAGATCTGGAAGCAGGCTGGTTACCCGTTTTATTACAACAGGCCGCCAATGCAAAAGTGCTGCCAGGAAAGGCAGGCTACTTCGAGGCGTCACAGGTGGTCACCTTACTGGAAAAACCTGAGAAAGTTGATCGCAGCATGGGGGATGTCCATACCGCAGGCAATCCACATCTGCACCTTGACCCTCATCGTATTTCACAAGTCGCTAAAGCACTTAGTGCCAGACTTGTTGAAATCGATCCTGAAGGTACGGCTATCTATTATCAACAATACAAGGACTTTCATCAGCGTTGGCACCAAGCCATTCAACGCTGGCAACAACGGGCGAAGCCGCTAAAGGGAAAGCGTGTCGTCGTCTATCACCGAAACTGGCCTTACCTGCTTGACTGGCTTGGTGTGCAACGTGTCGGTACGCTGGAACCGAAACCGGGACTGCCGACCACGGCGGGTCATCTCACAAAGTTAAAACAGCAGCTCCTTGATCAACCCGCCGACATGATTATACATACGGCCTATCAGAATCCACGGGCAGCGAAGCGCTTGTCAACTTTAACTGGGATACATATCGTTGAGCTTCCTTATACCGTCGGCGGTAGTGATGAGGTTTTCGATTTGTTTAGCCTGTTTGATATCACACTTAAGCAACTTCTGAGCGCTATAAAATGAACGGGTCAATCATCGACATTGCAATACTTGGCCCAGCCCTACTTGCCGGTGTGCTGGTAACACTCACGCATGTACCTCTAGGTCAGCAGGTGTTAAAACGTGGCATTATTTTTCTCGATCTTGCTATTGCCCAGATCGCGGGCATGGGCGTAATCCTGGCGCACAGCCTTGGATTGGAGACAGGCGGCTGGCAAGTGCAAGCCGTCGCCATCAGCGCCGCCATACTTGGTGTTATATTTTTGAATGAAACTGAAAAACGTTGGCCACATATTCAGGAGGCATTGATTGGATCAATGTTTGTACTGGCCTCCAGTGGCGGCATTCTATTATTGGCTAGCAATCCGCACGGTGGTGAGCAATTAAAAGATTTGCTCATTGGCCAGATCCTCTGGGTTAACTATACGCAACTCATACCAGTGGCGATACTTTATAGCCTTGTACTTATTATCTGGTTTAGTACGGTAAAACGTAATTCGTCACTGATGTTTTATTTATTATTTGCCATCACCATTACCGCATCTGTGCAGTTAGTCGGTGTTTACCTGGTCTTTGCCAGTCTTATCCTGCCAGCGTTGGCAATCCGTAACTTACGTCACCGTAGTTTAAACTGGGGTTATGCCATTGGCATCGCGGGATATATGCTCGGCCTGTTGCTCGCAACCGTGTTCGATATGCCTGCCGGAGCAATGATTATCTACACGCTGGCGATCACAGCGTTTAGCGGCGGCGTGATAATCCGATATATGACTGCACAGGAATTTTCGTGAACGGTTAATTCAGAGTTAGTGCTAATACAATAAAAGAAGAAAATGGTGGCTACACCTAGATTGACCGTTTTGTCCGGATACAAAACGGGACGCACAAAGTGCGCCCGCAGGGCGGAAGCCATGGACGGCTTCTGTCAGCTAGACCCCAGCAATAAAATTAGTGGGGTCCCGATCAGGATGAATACCCAGACTTGATGATAATTAAACTCAAGAAAAATGGTGGCTACACCTAGATTCGAACTAGGGACCCCAGCATTATGAGTGCTGTGCTCTAACCAACTGAGCTATGTAGCCATACAGGGAAGGCGCGCATTTTGGGCATTTGCACCAGAATTGTCAAGGTAAACTCGCTACGAGGAAACCTCGATAAAATTAAAATATCCTAATATTTCAATTACTTATATTATTTCTAAACATTAAAGCGGAAATGCATGACATCGCCATCCTGAACAATGTATTCCTTGCCTTCCAGGCGCAAGCGACCCGCTTCTTTGGCACCCTGTTCGCCATTGTATTGGATAAAATCGTCGTAGGCAGTCACTTCGGCGCGAATGAAGCCCTTCTGAAAATCGGTATGGATCACGCCTGCGGCTTCTGGTGCCGTGGCACCGATTTTTACTGTCCAGGCACGTACTTCTTTTACGCCAGCAGTGAAATAAGTTTGCAAACCCAACAGAGAGTAACCGGCACGAATCACGCGATTAAGACCCGGTTCTTCCAGACCCAATTCTTCTAAAAATTCACCCAGCTCTTCATCATCCAGTTCCACCATTTCGGATTCAATGGAGGCACAGACAGAAACCACCGGTGCACCTTCTGCAGTCGCAAACTCAGTCACTTTAACCAGAAGTGGGTTATTCTCAAAACCATCTTCCGCGACATTGGCGATGTACATGGTCGGCTTGGTGGTGAGTAAAAAAAACTCTCGTAAGATCAATTTTTGATCCACGTCCAGATCCATGGTGCGCACGGGCAAACCCGCATCCAGTTGAGCCTTCACCTTCTCCAGCAAGTCCACTTTGACCTTGGCTTCTTTATCGCCAGACTTGGCAACCTTGGAATAACGATGTATCGCCTTATCAACAGATTCCATATCTGCCAGTGCCAGCTCAGTGTTGATAATCTCGATATCATCCAATGGATTAATTTTTCCTGCCACATGAATGACATCGTCATTTTCAAAACAACGTACCACATGGGCAATGGCATCCGTCTCGCGAATATTGGCAAGGAACTTGTTGCCCAAACCTTCACCCTTGGAAGCACCTTCTACCAGACCAGCGATATCAACAAACTCCATGGTTGTTGGCATGACGCGTTCGGGGCTGACAATGGCCGCCAACTTATCCAAACGCGGATCGGGCATTGGTACCACACCAACGTTGGGTTCGATGGTACAAAAAGGGTAGTTCTCGGCCTGAATACCCGCCTTGGTCAACGCATTAAATAAAGTTGACTTGCCCACATTGGGAAGGCCCACAATTCCACATTTAAATCCCATTACGTCATCTCCGATGACGAGTATCGAGTTACTAGTAACGAGGACCAGACTTTATCTGGTATATATGCAAAAACATAAAAGTTTTTTCCTCGAACCTCGAACCTCGTCACTTTATGTAGTTGTATGAAGCGAGTTCATTGCCCTGGCGATATCGCCGCCGATAATTTCTGGCAAGATACTTAGCGTTTCGTGAATCGCCTGCTCAATGGCATGTTCATCATCCGACGAGACTTTATTTAATACATGACCCGTCACTTTTTCTTTATGTCCGGGATGGCCAATGCCTAACCGCAAACGATAAAACTCTTTTCCCATGCGACTCATAATATCGCGCAGACCATTATGTCCACCGTGTCCGCCACCCTTTTTTAATCGCGCGACACCTGGCTCCAGATCCAACTCATCATGAGCAACAAGAATGTTCTCGAGGGGAATTTTATAAAACTGGCAGACAGACTGTACCGACTGGCCACTGAGATTCATAAATGTATCCGGTTTTAACAACCAGATATCCTGGCCTGCCTGCTTAAACCTGGCCAACTGACCGTGAAATTTTTTTTCGGATTTGAAACTTATATTCTGCTGATGCGCAATGGCATCTACAAACCAAAAACCGGCGTTGTGACGGGTTGCTTCGTATTCTTTACCCGGATTTCCCAGGCCAACAATCAATGCAATTCCGCCAGACAACGCCGGTTCCAGTCGTCGGTGAGGTGATTAAGCCTCGCCGCCCTCTTCTTCTCCACCTTCAGCTGCAGCAGCCGCTTCAGACGGTGCTTCTTCCTCTTCTTTCACTGCTCGAGGCATATGAATAGAGGCAACAGGTTGATCGTGATCCGCACCATGTGAGAGTTCAACCAGCTCAACACCGCTTGGTGCAGAGATATCACTCATATGGAAAATGCCATCCAGCTCAAGTGCGCCCAAATCTGCCTCAATAAACTCAGGCAGATCTTTTGGTAAACAGGAAATTTCAATTTCAGAAATACTGTGTGTTACCAGACCACCTTCCTGTACACCAGGAGCCGTATCTTCATTCATAAAGTGTAACGGTACATTCATACGAATTGTTTCGTTAGCATTAACACGCTGTAAATCAATATGATTTATCACCGGCTTACTTGGATGACGTTGCACATCTTTAAGAATGGCACTGTCTTCTTTTCCATTTAACTTAACCGTCAAAATATGGGAAAAGAATGCCTCGTTTTCCAGGTGATGTGCCAACTTATTCTGATCTAACGAAATCGAAGTAGGTTCCTTACCTGCACCGTACATAATTGCAGGAACCTTACCCGTACGACGCAGGCGGCGGCTCGCACCCTTACCCAAATCATCACGTGGTTCTGCTTCGAGAATAAAATTCTCAGCCATAATATTTCTCCTAACAAGGATTAAAAAAATACAACCACCGAAGTGATTGCCCCCTCCCGCGACCAGGAAGAGGTACTTACTTAAATAACCTGCAAAAGCGGATCACTTAAAATCTAGTCAACAAATAAACTGCTTACCGACTCTTCATTACTAACACGACGCATGGTCTCCGCCAGTAACTCGGCAATGCTGAGTTGACGAATCTTGCCACAGGCCCGTGCCTCCTCTGACAATGGAATCGTATCGGTTACCACAATCTCATCCAGTACCGAAGCAGCGATATTTTCTACTGCCGGACCGGAAAAAACCGGATGCGTACTGTACGCAACAACTTTGTTGGCACCATGCTCCTTTAAAGCGGCTGCCGCCGCACACAAGGTACCCGCTGTATCCACCAGGTCGTCCACAATAACGCAACTGCGACCTTCAACGTCACCAATAATATTCATCACCTGGGCAACATTGGCACGTGGACGGCGCTTATCAATAATCGCCAGATCCGCATCATCCAGTCGCTTGGCCAGAGCCCTGGCTCTCACCACACCACCGACATCCGGTGAAACCACCATCAGATTTTCATGTTTCTGTCGCCATACATCACCTAGTAATATTGGTGAGGCATAGACATTATCCACCGGGATATCGAAAAATCCCTGTATCTGATCTGCATGCAAATCCACGGTCAGGACTCGATCGGCACCCACAGCACCAATCATGTCAGCAATCACTTTGGCCGTAATCGGAACACGCGCAGAGCGCGGACGACGATCCTGTCTTGCATAGCCGAAATAAGGTATGACCGCCGTGACTCGTGCCGCCGAGGAACGTCTCATGACATCTATCATGACAAGCAGTTCCATCAGGTTCTCGTTGGTCGGCGAACAGGTAGGCTGAACGATAAAGACATCCTTGCCGCGGACATTCTCCATCACTTCAACCATCACTTCGCCATCGCTGAAACGCCCCACAATGACTTTGCCCAACGACATATGCAAATGTGTGGCGATTTCTTGCGCTAGCTGCGGGTTAGCATTACCCGCAAAGACCATCATGCTGCTGTCGGTCACGTTGACACCTTCTGTTAAAAAACAGGTTCTAGTAACGAGGTACTAGGATCTAGGGAAAAACACCAGACATCCACCCCGATGCTGCATTTTTCTATACCTGGATCCCCGTCCCTCGAATCCAGGCCCTATCTTTATTTGGCTGGGCCGGCAGGATTCGAACCTGCGCATGCCAGGATCAAAACCTGGTGCCTTACCGCTTGGCGACGGCCCAATTTAAAAATAGTAGCGAGGAAAAACATAAATAAAAACAGCCCTCGATACTCGTACCTCGTTACTCGGCCCTATGGGTATAAAGAGGTGATTCATTACACCCTCGAGCCACAAAGCCTTGCCAGTCTTTTGACAATACTGTCCAGGCCCGCTGGGCTGCCTGTTCTGACGCAAAGGGGGCGAATACGCATGCCCCGGTGCCCGTCATACGCGCTGTCCCATATTGGGATAACGCTTCGATGGCTGCTGCGACTTCGGGATAGTGGCGACACACCACTTCCTCACAGACATTGCCTGCTCGTCCAGCCAGAAAGTCGCGTATTGTAATGGCTGGGCATGATCGGTTCAATTGCGAATCGGAAAAAACATTGGCTGTTGAAACACTGGCTTTTGGGGCCAAAACCACATACCAGGGCTCAGGCAGGTCCATCATAGGCTGTAATTGCTCCCCCACACCCTCCGCCCAGGCAGCATGACCTCTGACAAAGACCGGCACGTCTGCGCCCAGCTGCAAACCCAGATCCGCCAGGGTGTCTTTGTCCAGATCACGAGCCCATAGCTGATTGAGCGCCACCAAAGTCGTTGCCGCATCTGAACTACCCCCTCCAAGGCCACCGCCCATGGGTAATTTTTTATTGATGCGTATATCCACTCCCTGACGAACACCACAATATTGCTGCAAGGCCAGAGCGGCGCGATAAACCAGATCGCTTTCCAGTGGGATCTGCTCATTACCCGCAACTCGGCGAATATCGCCCGCTGCTGTCACGTTAAAATAAAGCTCATCTGAATAATCCAGAAACTGAAACACACTTTGTAACAGGTGATAGCCGTCTTCACGCCTCGCCGTAATGTGTAAAAAAAGATTTAGTTTGGCTGGTGCAAGCCATGCCTGAGATGAAACTTCTGTCGACGTCATATGTTTTATAATTTACTAAACTGTAATCGTATCTTGGTTTCAGCCTGCCAGTGAAACGGGAGCACGGGCAAGTCACGCTGCTGTTCTATTCCGGTATCGATTAACCGCTGACCTCGTGCGTCAAAACCGGCATTGAAACAGGGTTCAACAAAACGCATCGGTATGCTCATGTCTTCTCGCAAATGCACACGACATCCTCGATGAGGTTCATACGGAAGAATCACCGACCAGGCCAATTTATCATCCACTACTTTATGATATTGCTTATCTTCTACTGACCAATGGTAAATCCAGAATTCTCTGCCAGCTCTGTCTTTTATTTCCAGATACTCTCCCTGTTTAATTTCACTAACATCAACAATAATGCCTTTTGCAACCGTTGAATCTGATTTAAAAATTCCTGTGCTTTTAGTTAAAGGTATTAACACTAAGAAAGCACTAATAAGCAGTAACAGTTTCAATACTCCTGCTAAATGTCGACGTTGCATATTATTTTTAACTGGTTACAAGGCCTAAATGCCACTGGTCAATCACCAGACGCACGTCCACATCATCACGTCGTAAAAATAGTTTGTTCGGTAAGCTAGTATTATTGACTTGCTGGTAGCGCCGAAAACGCAACTGCCAACCACCCTGCTGCAACCGTTTTAATTTACCAGCAGATAAGTTCATTTCCCCATTCAACATATTCGGATCCGGCAAGCCTCTCACCCAATAATACAGACCGCTGACGGGGATTTGTAAACCGGTACTTTCATACAATAGACTATCCACATCATCGGCATAAAGTGGCGCTGTCTCGCCATCATCTAATACCACACCATGCTTATCACCGCGAAGTTGTATTTGACCTGCACCTAAAGGCGCTACCAGCTTAATCACATAAGTATCACCCTGTTGCTGCCACGACATATCCATATGCCAGGACTCACTGCCATTGTTAACGGCCAGACGTCCCTGAATAGTCCAGTATTGTAACTGCGCGACTTCTTGCTGATGTGTCTGCCACGAGACATCCCTACCGTCTATAAGCGGTGCCGTGGTTGTACATGCTGTTGAAACAAACAGGATGAAAAAGCAAAAAAAGAAATGTCTCATTCGGTAAATCGTTTTATCACATCAAGCAGAATTTTATGTTCTGGTTTGTCCTGAAGAGCATCATCCCAAACTTTACGTGCCTGTTGTTGTTTACCCAGGACCCAAAGAACCTCACCAAGGTGCGCACCAATCTCAGGATCTTTTAATAGTGAAAAAGCCTTCTGCAAATACTTCAGGGCCTTTTGATGATCACCCATGCGATAATAGACCCAGCCCAAACTATCAATAATGGCGGGGTCAGTTGAGTTAATCTTGTATGCCGCCTAAATATATT
>Ga0316204_10002468_pt1 | contig 41608 bp, 34 predicted proteins | sample 6monrhotite_MG_2_FD_205661 | JGI IMG/M metagenome (GOLD analysis project Ga0316204, IMG submission 205661) | Microbial mat bacterial communities from mineral coupon in-situ incubated in ocean water Damariscotta River, Maine, United States -... | ecosystem: Environmental > Aquatic > Marine >...
GTAGCGTTATCGAACCTTGAAACCGGACGCATTGGAATTGCGGCGCAGTCTGTTGGTATGGCGCGTGCGGCCTATAACTATGCCCTCGCCTATGCAAAAGAGCGCGTAGCTTTTGGCAAGCCAATTTTTGAGCATCAAGCTGTGGCTTTCCGCCTTGCCGACATGGCAACCCAACTGGAAGCCGCAGAACTTCTTGTGCTAAACGCCGCCGCTAAAAAAGATGCAGGCGAGCCCTGCCTTAAAGAAGCCTGCATGGCCAAGCTGTTCGCCAGCGAAATGGCTGAGCGTGTGTGCTCTGATGCCATCCAGACCCTCGGCGGCTATGGTTATTTGAGCGAATATCCGATTGAGAAAATCTACCGCGACGTGCGGGTGTGCCAGATTTACGAAGGTACATCAGACATTCAGCGCATTGTTATCGCCCGCGAAATTGGGCGTTAACCACCCCTTCCTCTTGTAAACTAATTATCTATGTTAGCGCTCTGCCCGTTTCGCTATTTTATAGCCAACTCAAGGGGATAGAGATGAAGAATATACTCGGGCTTTTGTTAGCCTTATATGTCGTATCAACAGTGGAAGTCGCCGCGCAAACATCCACTACGGTCACTATGCCGCCGCAGTCACTTAAACCCTATGCGATGATGCAAAAACTAGCGCCGCTTGCAGGTAAATGGCGCATGACAACCAGCATTCCCGGCGATAGCGGCACCATCTGGCAACAGGTTGCGGAAGAAACGGTTATGCTTGAGCTACGCCACAAAGGCATGCTGCTGGCCGAAAAACCACTTAGCATTTCAGCAGGTAGTTTTAATATGGAGACCTACCTCACATACGATCAGTACCGGAGGGTTTATCGCAAAGTAGCCATTGATGACAGCTGGGGCATCATGGATACCTACGAAGGTAAATTTATAGGTGATACGCTAGTTCTCACCAACCTTGCATCAGGCACCAGCTTTCCAGTTGGTGATAACAAATGGCGTTTTTTCAAATTGAATATCCAAATGCCAACAGTCGCAGGCAAACGCACCATGCTGATTGAATCATCAGATGACGGCGGCAAGAACTGGACCCCTGCCTTTCAGGTGATTTACACCAAAATATAGCAAGTGTACTGTGTCCTCCGACAAATCATTATGTGTGTATCTTAACAGTGGGTTATTTAATTAATGATCACTGCGTCGCGGCCACCACGTTTTGCTTTATACAGGGCCTGGTCAGCCCGGTCGAGTGCGGCATTTACGGCATTGTCGTTAGCTTCAACCTCGGTAAGGCCAATACTTATCGTTACGTGGAAAGCCCGGCCATTATGGGTGAAATTAATCGCACCAACTTTTTCGCGCACGCGCTCTAATACATCAAAAGCGCCCCGGATATCTGCTTCGGGCAGCAGCACCGCGAATTCCTCACCGCCCATACGGCCCAGCGTATCTTCGTAGCGCACTGTGTTTTTGCAGCAGTTGGCTATTTCCCGCAATACGAGATCACCTGCTTCATGACCGTATGTGTCGTTCACCTCTTTAAAGTTATCAACATCTAGCACTGCCACAACAAGGCTGTAGCTATGGCGCTTACGGCGGCTCATTTCCATTTCAGCGGCATTCATAAAGTGGCGCCGATTGAAACAATCGGTTAAGGGATCAACCATTGCCATACGAACAAGTTTTGCCTGAGCATCTACCAACGCCAACTGGGTAGAAACCCGCGCTCGCACAATTTCCGGCACAAAGGGTTTACGCAGAAAATCCACGGCCCCCAAGGCAAGTCCTTTTAATTCTGCCTTCACGCTGTCAAGGCCAGTCATAACGATTACCGGTATATGTTTGGTGCGGTCATCTTTCTTAAGGCCTTCACAAACCGTAAAACCATCGATATCAGGCAACACGATATCAAGAAGAATTAAATCGGGTTTAATCTCTAACGCTTGCTTGAGGCCGGATTTACCATCTTCTGCAAGGACTATAGTAGCCATACTTTCAAGTGTCATCCGCAGCATTCCACGCATAACATCCGAATCTTCAATAATCAGAATAGTCTTATCAGTCATAACCCCACCGTGTTTTGATAATGCGAGCACCTCTTAATTTATCTTCTTGTTATATTTATCAGGATCATCTTAACAACTCTTTACTGCCGCTGGCCCTGTAGGAAGCGTGCTTATAAAATGCCTCTGTTTTGTTGCTTTTGCATCTCACTAACAATGCGCGGATTCCGGTAGCGTTGCGGTGACAGCATTTCCGCATAGTCAGGCAAACCCAAACCCAACACGCTTTGCGCAACCAGTTCCCCGCTGGAACAGGCCGCCATTGTACCAAACCCTGATAGCGCCCCGGCCACATAAAACCCATTTACATCCGTTGGCCCCAAAAGCGGCCAATTTTCATCTGTAAGCGTATAATAGCCACCGTAATGGACCATGGCACGCGGCAACTGGCCGTAATAAGCCTTAAGCGCAGGATTCAACCTTGCCGCACCGCGCAGTACAATCTCCGGGAACTGGTCATCAAATGCAGGATCAAACGTCACAGGAGTTTTACTTTGGTTATAGGCCCAGCCCATTTTTACCCAAGTACCTCCGTCGCCGCCCTCTGGCCTGCAATGCACAGACCCCGGCAATTCACCTGCCAACCATGAAAATTCGGGTTCCTGCACCAACAATTCCCGCTCTTCTGTGCTCCAGTCCAAATATTGGGGGTCAAGATCAATGGAAAATGGCATTTGGCGCGGGATCGCTTTTTTTATATCCTCGAAGGCTATTTTCTGTTGCAACCAATTCTGCACAGGTAGGTCAACCCCCACCATCGTAGCAATTTCACCCACAAACGGTCCGGCAGCATTCACAATGCGTTCGGCAGCTATATTTGGACCTGTGCCTTCGATATGAACCGTAAACTGTGTGCCTTTATCAATATGCACTACATTGCCTGTACCACGCTTACCCCCAGATGAGCGAAACACATCCAGCATATATTGCCCCATCTGCTGCCCGCTTATCATGCCTGCACGTCGGATATGAAGAATAGAGCGCACGTCTTTTTCAAAATAAGGAAAAACCTGCTCAATCATCGCTTTGTCGGTTAAAATATCCACACCGTTTGGTGCCAGTTCCCAGTCTTCAGTCTCTGCCTGTTGGTATGTACCCGCCGAGTAGCCGCTGTGCTGCCGTATTTCATTCTGGTCACTGCCCTTATAGCCTGCCTCCATATCGGCCAGAAGGCCTTCTATGTTTGTTTCGCGGGTTGCCAGAACATAGCCCCGCCGGGTCATCATGATACGATTGTCAGTACTGCGGGTAATCTCTTCCATCAGATCAATACTATGGTCGGTGAAAGCGCGCATTAGGGGGTGAGGCCACCAGTTACGGTAATTTTCCCCTGATTGCGCCGAGGTAAATGCCATCGGCTGACCACAATCAATAAGCGTCACATCCGCATCCGGCTTGAGCTTTTTCAGATAATAGGCAACGGCAATGCCTACGCTGCCAGCGCCAATAACCAGGATATCCGTTTCTAGCTGTTTCATAGGTGGAGCCCTGCAAAATACCGTATTTTATCAGGAAAAAGCATCAACCTTGCTGCAGAAAATGGCAATGAATTTTAACCGGTATCGGGTATTTTTCGCCATTTTAAACGAACAAAAAACAATAAAAAAGTGGTCTAAACCGCAGGGTTCAGACCACTTTTTTACATATCTATTTTTATCGGCATTAACAAAGTTATGTTGATAAAAAGCGGCGATGTCAGCTTTTACTCCTGAAATAACAAGCATTTAGCAATGCGTTAGCTCCGGAAGTGTAAACAAACGGCACGATTTGCGTTCGTTTGTTTACAAAATTGCCTTCCAGGACCCGAGAAACTCCTCTTCTCGCGGCACGCGAAAGAGGTGATGAACGGGTAATTCTTTACACCGCACCATGCCTTTTTGACTTCGTGCAGTAGGAACTGCATTGAGCTTCCTTTATTCGTTAATCCAGATTACCGGCAATTCTTTCCGCGAGGCGTTCATTCCTAGAGATCACTCTGCGCAGGTCTGGATCCATGATGCGGTCTTCTGCTTCCTTAGCGCAGCTCATAGCGTCCTCATATATGTCCCAGTTGCCGCAATATTTGAAATAAGCAATTCCTGCGTCAAAGTACGCAGCGTACATATTTTTATCATCTGAAAATCTTCTTAATCCTTGTACAGCCATACTGGCTGCTTGCTGCGCCATGGCAGCGCGATCAGAGTCCATTATTCCTTCAGTTTCTTTGGCTAATGCTAACTTGAGACGAATTTTATATCGGTGGACCGGTCCATCTACTCGAACCTCTTTTTCGAAAATTCGAATTTCATTTTCTGCCATATCAAAGTCAGATTGATCGATCAGATTGGTTATTAACCTATGCCGAGGAACTCTCTCTGCGGGCGCCAGAGAAATCATGTGCCTTAACAGCACATTTTGCCGCGCTTTGTCATATACCCGGCCGATCCCTCTATTCATGTCACAAATATCGCGGATAGATTTAACTTCAATGCCATAAGTGGGATTGATATTGTCGATTACCTTCATCAGAAGGTCGTAGATTTCGTCCTGGCTTGAGTACTTGTGTTCAGCGATGATATCAGCAATTAAAGAATGCCTTACTTTCCAACCGTAGATGCCTTTCTTTTCGTTAATGGAATACTCTTCCACGATCCCGGTCAAGTCGTCTAAGGTTCGCTGTATTTGCGACGCTTGGATGCCCACAACTCTTATCACTAGTTGACGGTGAACTCTAACCCCTGAAGATTCCATGGCGGCGACACTGCGATAGATTTCTTGATAGTCCACAGTAAGCGCCGCAAACTCTTGTAGAATAATTGTATTGATGCCTTGAAAACCAAAAATATTCTTGAGGCATACAAACATATCCTTTCGGCATCTTTCAACAAGCCTTCGTCGTCGCTCGGCAAATGAAAATCCTAGAAACCGTTGCTCCACGAGTTCACGTATCTCTCGTGTACCCTCAACAAGCCCAAGCAGCTTGTTAATTTCTGGCTCACTCAGCTTGGACAGCGAATATTCATGCCCATGAGAAAAAATGGCAGGAGATTTTAAGCGAGGGTTCCAATGTGGGCGGGAAGAAACAAGCAATAGCTTTAAAGCTGCGGCCTCATGCTTTGATAAAGCCTCAACAAGATAATTTATCTCTCTAAGATGCTCGTGAGCATCATCAATAAACAGTACGCCAACCTCTTTGCGTTTTCGCAATTCGCGGTCGAGTTTAATCCATCCATCAGCCGGCAGGTCGAAATCCCTCTTATGTTCCCAACACCGTATATCTCTATTGATGAGGCGCGACAACACTTGGCGTCCTAAACTAGTTTTCCCTACCCCAGCTACACCTAAAACATAGGCTACTCTCTTATGGTCGCCCGCGAACTGCGTTTCAATTTGCGAGACCCTGTCGCGTTCAAATGTCCACTCCTGCGCAATATCTGCGTAGTTCGCGGGTCGGCCATTGAACATTTGGGCTAAATTGGGTGATTCATTTGCTCGCGAATGTGCAGCGTCAATGGTGCTTGGATTAATCTCAGGCGCGGCATCCATTGGGTCACTAGTAACGGATAGCACCAACTGCGCTTCGGCACCATTGATTGCCATTTGCGAAAAGAACTCATCAAGCCCACCAAAACAAATTTCTATGCCTCTGCCCTCATATATAAGAGCACGATTTTCGTCGCGTTCATAAAGAAACAATATGATTTTCGATTGCGCACCAGATTCTTTTCGCCGTCGTATCGCCTCGTCAACTAGCACCCGAAGGTCTGGGTCAGCCAGGGTTTGACCTATGATAAGCAATGTACCTGTGCTTATTTCATGCTGAAATCGTTCATATAACTGCTCTCTGTATTCCTCAGTAATATCATAATCGGAAACACTAATTATCATGCGGGAATTGTGGCCGTCGCAACTATCTTTCTCAATGGTACCATGAAGTTTAAAAAGTTCGCTCGCTCCAGGAATATCTTGATTTCCAAAGTCGAAATTTGAAGAAAACACAGTAAGTAGCTTATGACTTCGAGCAAAGACCTTCTCTATCAGCGCGTCGTAATTGGTCGTGTATATGCTTCGCCAAGAATAAAGTGGCAGGTTCAACAGGCCTCCGGAAGGGACAAGTTTTTGCAACCGATCCCTCAAAGCCCCAATGAGTGATTTGCGGTCAACTTTCTGTTCTATGATCGTCGCCGCTTCCGCTAACGTAAGCGTCTTGTCATCCCCAAGATCGAACTTGGTGAAGAGCTCATCTTTAGAGCCTCACCGCTTGGCGCACCGGATGGAATTGATGAGCCAGCTCCAAATAGTAATACTGTATTCTCTGGGTCAATATTTCGACAAAGTATTTGAATATCAATTGGCATATGATCCCCCCAACCAAGTCAACTGCCTTTAATTAAATATCTATTGTTACTTTACGTAAACTATTAAGTTTGAAACACGGAATTAATTCGTGGCCAGACAATACCACCAATGAAGTAAAGTCGATGATATATCATTGTTTTTTATTTTCCAATGCAGACGATTATGGTCCGGTTCCTCAAATTTCCAGCTATTTCTTTCTATGAGTGGTGGCTATCACTTGCGAGCGGAACCGGTCAGGGAATAGGCAGTCTTGAACGGCTATTGCAAGGTATAAAATTCATCAAACAGTGCAAGCCGGTCATCTCTATTCGGCGCTCAGCTTAGTCTGACGATCGCAGATACTGATACAAAGTCTCGCGGCTTATTCCAAAATCACGCGCTACCTGTGCTTTGGTATCTCCAGCGTCTACCCGTTTTATTAGCTCAGCAATTTTTTCGGCTGAAAGTGCCTTCTTACGCCCTCGGTAAGCACCCCGTTTCTTGGCCAACTCAATTCCCTCGCGCTGGCGTTCACGGATCAAAGAGCGCTCAAATTCAGCAAAAGCGCCCATAACCGACAACATTAAATTAGCTATCGGTGAGTCCTCTCCAGTGAATGACAGTCGTTCTTTCACAAACTCAATGCAAACATCACGTTCTGTTAGCGACCGGACGATGTTTCGCAAATCATCGAGATTTCGCGCAAGGCGGTCCATACTGTGAACGATGACAGTGTCCCCTGCCCTGATAAAGTTTAACAATTCTTCAAGCTGGGGCCGTTTTACATCTTTGCCAGAGGCCTGATCCGTAAAGGTACGATCGACAGAAACTCTTTCGAGTTGCCGTTCCGGATTTTGCTCGAAGGTGCTGACTCGAATATAGCCTATACGTTGTCCCAGCATCACTATTCCTTAAAAAATGTCAGGAAAGACTCTATGACCTTGATGTTAGGGCGTCAAAAAAGAAAATTAAGGCTCTACCCTGACACAAATTGCTTCGACCGCCTAGCATCCGGTTAGGGTATACCTTTTCCTTACACTACTTCACAAACGAGTTTTCAGATTTCCGCAGAGACAATACCAAATCGACTGGCCACTTTTTGTTTGCCTTCATTCTTCCGGAAATTCTAGATCAACCGCTAATTTAAAAGCCGGATGATAGGTCTCAATGAAGTTTTCGGTCGCGCCCTTATTTTCAAATGTATCCGCTATCGGTTCTAGGCCTAATTTTTTCGCTATTAAGTATACAAACCTCACCTGAGCGGGTGTTGGGGCCCTAAACTCTCCTTGCAAGGAATAATTTAGTACCCAATCAAGTTTCTCAAGTAACTCATTCTCGACGTTAAAGGGTATGCCTGCTTCTACTTGACGAATGATAGCCTTCGAAATGCTACGACGAATTGGGAGACACACAGTTACCTCACCGAGGAATAATGGTTCGTTGATTTTAGTAAGGATTTTATTAGACAGCATGAGTTAACACCAATGTAGACTATAGTCCGTGGTCTTATAGTCTACATTTTGCGCAATTGCACCTATGGAAATTAGGGCAAAATTTGGTACTCTAGTGAAAAAGCGGCGCGGCGAACTCGGTCTGTCCCAAGAGGACTTAGCTGGGCTTGCGGATTTGGACCGAACATATATCAGTGGAATAGAGCGAGGCGTTCGTAATCCGACCTTAACTGTCCTTGCAAGGCTCTCAGAAGCGTTGGATCAAAAACTGGCAGAAATGCTGAAGGATCTCTGAATACACCTCCATTGGAGGCGTAAAATCACTCGACAAATTAAAGCCGCAAAAGATGCCAGTATGCTTCCAAGCAAAAATGCCTACTCTCGCCTGACTGGAACTGACCTAATCTGTTGAAAAACTCCAAGGACAAGAAACGCGCGAAACATCCTATCTTTTTACGGCTTGAGTAAACAAGATTGATTCAGAATTCCAGTCGATTTTGAATCATTGTTTCGCGGGAACATCTAATTTTGTACATACACCGAGTTTTTCAACGGAATAGACCCAAAGCTGTCTTTTATAGAATTGCTCAAGGCTCAAAGGCATAAGCAATGACATGCCTCTGCATATGGCGGCTACCAAGCCTATTATCACCGAAGACAGGGCTGTAAGGAGCGGTTCAGTGCCCACTCCTAAATCTGGCTATTTAACTCATACAATTTTCAAATATCCACATGCTAACAAGCAAACTTTAATGTGCCTTTCAATGCTGTGCAGACACAATAAGGTTTGAAAATTAATTTGTAACTAACTCGCGCGCGAGGCTCTTCGTGCAACACTGAGCAGAAAACCCGCTATCATCTCGCAGTCCTTCAACGACAACATGGCTCTTCTGTTCGGACGCATACCTGCGCAGGGTCGTATGGTAACTTTTATTGGCCATCGCACGCTTCCAATTCCGACAAGATGTTTTCGGGTAAAATCTCCGTGTATTCGCGCAGCAGAGCCAGCGCTCCGTCCCGGTCAATGTCAAACTGTTGGCTAGTCACTAATACCTCAAGTGTTTCTTGAAGTGACGCAGAATTTTGGACGATATCCAATATCTTCCAGCGCATGACCATTCAGCGGCTCCTCACCAGTCGGAATCCAACTGTGCTGCTTCGTGACGTTAAGCCTGTTTCTTGCCGTGCGCGCAGGGCAAAAAACACTGGCATCGATAAATCTGTTGATCCGCGCGTAACACCTGAAATGCACTCACCGTCACCGATCCATGCGCCACCACCCTCATCGTTTTCCGTTAAGTCCTCATGCCAACAATCGGCTGCCCACTCATTCACATTGCCTAAAATATCAAATAGGCCAAAACGATTTTGCTTGAACAAGCCAACAGGGAAAGTTGCACCGAGTTCGGGCAAATCTTCACACTCTTGGCAAGCCGCGCTGGCTTGGGTTAAACCATCACCTTGAATGTTGATGTTGTTGATGGTTCCCCGAGCCATATAAGCCCATTCTGTTTCGCTTGGCAGGCGCCATAGCCCTTTGCCGCCTGCATCTGTCCACCGGCCATTTATCCAACCAACAAAGTGCTCAATATCTTGGCGGTTTACGTTAATGACAGGGCGTTGGCCCCGGCCCCATTTCATATCGCCAGGCCGGTATCCGTTGCAGCCTCGGTCTTCAAGACATCTATCCCACTGATTAAAAGTTACCTCATAGGCCATTGCCGTGAAGGCTTTTGAAATAGAAATGATTTTGAACCTATTCTGTGCACTAGGTTTTCTATAAATATACGCGCCGGCCGGAATTTTAACTGTGGGGCCAATCAGATCACGCAGAGGGGCGTTTTCAATGGCAAAAGACAGAGACTTTTCCGCTTCAGTGCGCTTGAAACCTTTGGGGTGTTGAGCCAAAAATAATTTGATCACAGCTACAGAACCATCGTGATTTGCTTTGCTAAAGGCCAGAACTTCTTCTCTTTGCTCTGCTTGTTGTTGGAAATGACCTTGCGGATAGCCCTTAATATATATTTGATAACTTTGGATTGTGTTTTGGCGTCGAGCTTCCTTAAAAGCGGCGAAGTCGACACTGCGTTTTGCATCCGTTACATATTGCCCGTCCGGCCAAAATTCCAAATAACGAAGGTAAGCAATCTCGGTATTTATCTGTTTGGCTCGCTGGAATGCAAGAAAGTCGGCAGCCATGACGTTCTGGCCCTCAGGATATAAGCGGCTATAAGTGGCATAGCCAAAAATGGTTCCCTGTTTTTGAGCATACTCAAAAGCTGTTATATCTGATGAAGCGTTTGCAACAATTGCTGCGGCAACAGATTGTTTTAATGCTTCAGCCTCCTTCAAATAAAGCAAGCTCTTGGGATCACCCATCAAATATTTGTCTACACTAGCTTTTGCGCGTTTGTAATAGCCGTTCCCAAATGCGGCCTGCGCGGAAAAAAAATTGAAATCCGGGATCGCATCAACATCCCTTTGAGCTTTGGATAGTTGTAAAAATAACTTGTCTGCTACAATAAAATGGCCTGAGCGTAGTTCTGCAAGCGCATCTCGGAAAGACGCATCATCAGCCGTGGCAAAGTTCCCAAGGGTGGTGCTTAAGCTACATAGAGCCAAAAATAGTGAAAAAAACACCCTCATACCAGTGAATGCCCTTCAGGAAAAAATCCAACCCCCACAAAATAGGCCACAAGCTGATGAATAACTACTTCTTTCTTCTCAGAGGCGCCCAAGTTATATGGGCCAATCGAAAAATAATTGATTTGATACTTTCCCCAAAAGATAACTCCAGTCGTCATATCCGTAGCAAAGGGTTTTCGCAGCTCCCACTTTGAAGAGCCGAGAATGTGCATAAGCCGACGCTGTATGCAGAGGTGGGTAGTAGGAACATGAACACTAGATTGTCCGTGATTTATTAATTCGTCACTAACCTTGGCGCCTGAACCTAAAGAGTGTAAATTGAAGCCATGATGGAGGGCCAGATCGTTTCCAGGGTTAATCTTTACCTCAACTTTTCCGAGGAATGTCATGAGCATAGAACAACAGCCGTCTAGCGACGGAATCTACATGGAACGGTGGGAACGAGCGTTTGATACAATTGTCACGCCCTTTGAAGAATTCGTACATCGCCAGACTTCCGGCAGCATTGTCTTGGGGTTGGTTGCTATCTGCGCCCTTGTACTTGCAAATTCACCACTGGCAGCGGCTTATATTCATTTTTTGCACATGGAGGCCGGGATCGACTTCGCTGGATTTTCTTTTCAGAAATCCATCCATCACTGGATCAACGACGGCTTGATGGCCATCTTCTTTTTTGTCGTAGGGCTGGAGCTGAAGCGCGAGTTTCTTGTCGGTGAGTTGGCAAATCCCAAGAACGCCGCCTTGCCTATTTTTGCCGCCCTAGGGGGTATGATCGTGCCTGCACTGGTCTATTTGGCATTTAATCCCACTGGAGTGGAAGCCAAAGGCTGGGGCATTCCAATGGCCACCGATATTGCGTTTGCTATTGGAGCACTAGCCCTGTTGGGCGGCAAAGTTCCGCGCGCCCTACTTACATTCATGATCGCTTTGGCTATCGTCGACGACTTGGGCGCGGTCTTGGTGATTGCGCTATTTTATAGCGATACTATTGCACTTGGCCCCTTATTGGTATCTGGCTTCTTATTCCTGACGCTACTCACCATGAAATATGCTGGCGTGCGACAGCCAACGCCGTTTTTTGCCGTCGCTGTTTTTCTGTGGGCAGCGCTGTTGGAATCTGGCGTCCACGCAACGGTTGCCGGTATTCTTGGGGCTTTTACTATTCCTGTGCGCCCAAAATACGACAGCAAACGGTTCAGCTTGTATATGCGCGAGTTGATGGACAAATTCGACGCCGCCTACCTGCAAAACCCCAACATTCTGACCAACACCGATTTGCGAGCCATCATCCAAACGCTGGAATCAGGAGTAAAGTGGGTTCAGGCACCATTGCAGCAACTTGAGCGCAAATGGCACATGCCTGTAGCCTATTTCATCCTGCCGGCTTTTGCTTTCGCTAATGCGGGCATTGTCATTGATTTTGAGCATATTGCTACATCCTTAGGGGGCGGCGTCACGGCTGGCGTTACGTTTGGTCTTGTTCTTGGCAAAACCATTGGGATCGCCGGAGCAAGTTATATCGCCGTTAAAGTCGGTATAGCTCGCTGGCCAAAGGATGTGAATTTCTCCCATGTGCTTGGCGCTGCACTGTTAGGCGGGATAGGTTTTACCATGTCAATTTTTGTCGCAGAGCTTGCCTTTCAAGGAAATCCTGTGCGCTTGATGGACGCGAAATCAGGCATCCTCATAGGCTCTATCATTTCCGGGGCGTTGGGATACCTTATTTTACGGTATGCTTGCAAAACCGGCTCGCCGCCAGAGCATTGATGTTGAGTAAATTAATGATATTGATTTTAAGCGCTGAAGTGATGCGGGTCAAATGAAGGAAAACTCCTTCCTCAGGTTCAAGTGTTCGGAATAAATGTGTAGTTTCCGCCAATGCCGCCATAACCGCGGTTGATTTCTTATGACGCAACCTAAAGGATAAATTATTTGCGCTCCATTGTGCTTCTTCTGGCGATTTTGTTCCCGGTCCTGAGTTGCCCGGTTTCAGCGCAGGAAACCGCACCGGTTTATAGTCAAGTCATGGCTTTTACGCTGGACTTGCCAACAGAAGAGGCTTGGTTAAGTCCAATCCTTCTAAGCTCGTCCAGGCTTCATGAGAATAATGGTAAGGTTGTCCGTTCCATGGCACGTTTGGACGCAAATGTGCAGACTGATGAGGAAACCTTTCGCCTGATCCTGCGGTCCGAAGGTTATTTTGGTGCCCAAATAGACCACCGGTTGGCACGCACTGGATCAACAGTTAGCGCGACTATAGCCGTCGCGCCAGGAAAGCGATATCGGCTTGGAAATGTTTCACTCAATATAATAGGTGCCGACGAACTTGAGGCAGCTTTACAACAAAATCTTGAGCAAATGCTTTCATCAGGCGCACCCGCGCGAGCTGAAGAGATTGTGCAGACCGAACTGGCAATAGAAATAATGATGAGCAACCGGGGCTACCCGTTTGCTGCGACTGGCGAGCGGAAGGTCGTAGTCGACCATGCGACCCACCGTGTTAATGTTCAATTAAACATCGCTGCGGGTATGCAGGTGAGGTTTGCAAGAATTATTTTCGACGGTCTTGAGAAGACCGACGAGGAATATATGTTGAGGCAGGTTCCCTGGAAACAAGGGGCGCCATTTAGCCAGAAAATGCTCGACGAATTCCGCAAACGGCTGGTTACTACCGGACTGTTTAACGCCGTGACCGTGAACGTTAAACCGACTGAAAATATTGGTGAAACTCCGGCTATCATGGTAAGCGTTAGCGAAGCACTTCGCCGGCGCATTGAGCTCGGGGGCGGTTATTCAACGGGCGAAGGTTTTGAGGCAGAAGCTACTTGGTTAATTCGAAATATCGGCGGACGGGGCCAAAGCCTGAGATTAACGTCAACGCTCAGTGAGAGTGAACAATCGCTGGCCGCCAATTTAAAACGCCCACATTTTGGGCGTTATAATCAGGTGCTTAGTCTGTCAGCCCGTATTGGGCGTGAAAATAGACCAGCGTTTGTATCCCATGTAGCCGAAACAACAGCTGGAATTTCAAGACCTATCGCTAAAAACCTAACAGCTGGCATTGGCCTTGAAGCCAGCTTAACAGAACTACGAGACAATGGCTTCAATGATACATTTGGCACTCTCAGTCTACCGTTAGGGCTGGGCTTCGACAGTGCCAACAGCCTGTTCAACCCAAGCAATGGATTGCGGTTCAATATTCGAGTGCAACCCAACGTATCGATTGGAGATGATACTGTCACCTATTTGACCGGAGAAGTTAAGGCATCCGCATACAAGAAATTCAAAGCCCTTGACCGGGTTACGTTTGCCGTGCGTGGGCGATTGGGTGCCACATGGGGGCAGGACACGATAAAAATTCCGGTAACGGAGCGCTTTTTTGCGGGCGGGGGCGGCTCTGTTCGGGGTTATTCATATCAGGCTTTGGGGGATATAGACCCTGACGGCGACCCAACCGGTGGTCGGTCTGTCGCCGAGGTCGCTTTTGAAGCACGACTAAAGGTCAGCGACACAATCGGCATCATCCCCTTCATCGATGGCGGCGCTGTCTATAATAGTCAATTACCTACTTTCGATGCCTTTCGTTGGGGTGTAGGAGTTGGCTTGCAGTATCAAACCCAAATCATCCCAATCCGGCTGGATGTGGCGTTTCCCATCGACAAACGGTCTGAAGACGCAGCACTCGCCATCTATATCAGCCTCGGACAAAGCTTTTGACGCATACGGACAAAATACATATGGTTGGCGCCGCCAAACGATGGGTTAGGACCATTTTAAAGACCGCTGGTTTTGCTTTGGCCTTTCTACTTATAAGTTCGATTGGCCTTGCCATGTGGCTATCGTCAAAAAAAGGGAGCTATTGGCTGGCAACCGAGCTTTCCTCGCGCATGGATATGCCTGACTTTAACGTGGAAATTGCAGGCATAGAGGGGTCAATCTTCTCACCTACGACCCTAAAGGGCGTGACAGTAGCGGATAAAGACGGCGTATTTTTAAAGGCACCTATATTGCACCTGAAATGGTTGCCTTATCGCTTGTTTTTTGGCGAAGTACATATTGAATCTGTCCTTGGGAAACCGGTTGAGCTCGACCGGATACCCGCTCGTCAAGCAAAGCAAAGCGAACAAGTAGCCAACCTGCCATTCTCTCTCTATTTGGGCATGCTCGACCTGCCAATATACTATGCTTCAGCGGAATATAGTTTTGTCGGTAATACAATTATGGCCACCGACGATTATGTCTCAGGGCATGTCCGCATCAGTACGCCAGTGCCCACTGAACAAATTGAGGCTACTGTAAAATGGTCACGCCGCCAAAAGCAGTTGAGCTTCGAAAGCAAAATTGAGGCTCGTTCGGGCCGATTGCTGGGGGATCTCATGGGCCTTGGTACCGATGACATTTTAATCGCGAATGCCTCCGGTTCCGGAGATATCAAACACTGGAGCGGGCAATTTGATGCAAAGGTTGATGACAAGCTTTCTGCCAGAGGCTCGTTGGCTATCGATGGTGCGCGTTGGCGTGCTTTGTTCACCCAGGAGCAGAACGGATTTGTCCCCCATTCCCTGCACGCGTTGCTAGGACGGTCTGCTTCAGGAGAGGTGACACTAGATGTGGCCGAAGATACTGGGCCTTCAGCGCTCACAGCAAAGGTATCAGCGGGTGACGCACAGCTCGATTTCGATGGATCAGTCTCTCTCGGTGATCAGCCATCCTTAAACGGTGGCGTTCTGCAACTTTCCATTCCCGAAGCCACCATAGATAATACGCTGCTCGGCGGCATTGAACTGACAAGTACAATATCAACCACAGACGGCAAGACAGGTTTCGATTTCCAATTGGCCGCCAAGCGTGCCGAAATGAGAAAAATTGCCATTGAAACCCTGTTGGTAAATGGCTCGGCCGAAATTATAGACCGCCAGATCACAGGCATAATTGATAAAGCGGCTTTTAGGCTCACTTCAGGCCAAACAGCTTTAAATATAAAGGCGATGCAGGCAATTTGGGGCCTGTCTACGGATGATCAGGCGTGGGTTGCCAATATCACAAGCCTTGAAAGTGATAGCTTTAATCTGGAAAGCGCCAGCCTCATCGGCAAAGATACCAGGGTCGGGGCAGCCGCTGCACGTGTGCAATTGATTGAAAGCGCCCTGCCTCTATGGTCCCAAGGTATAGTTACCAGCGGCGATGTTATGCTCGATCTGGAGCTGGCTCGAAATAAAGCACATTTCGATATCACAGCAAATGCCGCGGGAACCGCACTGGCATATGCTGATAGCGCAGTTTGGCCGCTTGTTGGCCCTGAACCAACCCTTACCGTCCATGCATCGATGGATGAAAATGGCACAGTGAAGGTCGCTTCTGCCAACCTCTTGGGCACAGCTATGGAAATGACTATTTCTGATGCAGTGATCGCCAGTAACGGCCAGCTGAATGTTCCTTTCCGCGTCGAGATAACCAATACCGAGCCTTTTGTTCAAGATGCTTTTATAATACCCGCACAGGCTACGTTTCTGGGTTTTGTAAACGGCGAGATTACTGCACCAATCATAACCATTGGCACTGAACTGGCGTCGGCTTCTGGCTATGGGATTCAGCTAGACGATCCGAATTTTGAGCTTGTACTTTCTCGTAAAGATCGCACGTGGGGCGGCGAATTGAAAGTGGCTGGGCAGACGAAGTTGGGCGAGGCGCACCTCGCTACAGATTTCGTTCGATCTGGAAATCAAATATTTTTCAATACCCTCGACATTGACCTGCCTTTCATGAAAGGCCAGGGAACAATAGTGTGGTCAAATGAAAACCTTTTTAAGGGTGATTTTTCACTGTCCCTAATGCCCGGAAAAACAAGTGTTTATGATGTCCTTGGAACCGGAAGTGCTGCCGTTCGGATCAACTCTACAAGCGAGGCGTTCGAATTGGATGCCGAGATCGCTGCCACCGATGTTTCCATTGCCACCCCAAACAGTTTCCCTATTCTTTTGGCTGCTACTAACGGCACAGTCACTCTGAACCAGCGTAACGACCAGGACCATCTGCTTGTAGACATGTCAGTGATGGGCCTTTCATATGGGGCCAGGAAAATTGACACACTCACAATAAGGAAAACTTCTCCCGAAAATGTACCCTTAGCTTTGGAAGCAAAGGGGTTTTGGGAAAACAGCGTAAATCTTTCAGGGACTCTGGTTCCGGACAGGCGTGGTGCCCATCTGAATTTCGACCTTTTGTATGGTGATGCCCTTTTTAAAAGCCTGTCTCCCGTCAAGATCAGCTGGCAGGACGGCCTTAACGTCAACGCCGAAAGCCTGTCTGTAGTCGGTGGGCCAGCCAGCGCGTACATGCACTTGAGCAAGGATGACACGACTGCACGGTTTTCTGCCAAAGACGTCGGCCTCAGGGTCGTAAATACCGTATTCAGAGGGCAGGTCCAAGAGGGCAGCTTTTCTGCGGCAGGTGCATATCAGAAAACAGCTAACGCCGAATGGGCCGAACTGGGCATGCAGATACAAGGTTTGCACATGCAAGGCTCGGAAGTTTTCGCAGACACAGGAAGTTACGGTGCCACTTTTGATGCGCAATTGCAGGACGGTGCTCTCATCATAAGTAGCGAATTTCAAAGAAGCGGAAACATGGTTGGTACGCTGAAAGGAAAGTTACCCATTCATAGACCTGGTGGCCAAACCGGATTCAGCATTCGTGGCGGCGAGCCGATAAATCTGTCGCTGTGGTGGCAAGGAGAGGTGGCTCCGCTGTGGCTTTTAGCACGACAGCCTGACCACATTTTAACCGGTCACCTCGAAGGCAACCTTTCGTTATCTGGTGACTTGGACACTCCCAAGTTTGCCGGTCAAATACAGTTGCAGAATGGCCGATACGAATATGACCCCATCGGTTTTGTCGCGTCTAACATTGATCTGATGGCTGCAGGTACACAGCATCGGATTGAGCTTACAGCCCTCCAGGCATCTGACGGGGAAACTGGCACACTTAGTGGCACTGGCTATTTCGATCTGTCGCCCCGTCTCTTTTTTCCAGGCGAGCTGAAAATTGAAACCGACTCTTTCAAAATGACCCGCCTGGACCAGTTAACCAGCATCGCTTCCGCGTCCCTGACCTATTCCAGACAGGAAGGCGATAGCAAACTGTCAGGCCAAATCAATACGCAGCGTGTGGCGGCAGCTATCCCCAAGGCATTACCCAAGAGTGTAATCAATATAGATGTCGTTGAAATCAATGGGCCAGAGCAAAACGACAGTGCGGTTGCTGTCAGTCAAAATGGTCAGAGGTGGCCAACGTCGCTGGATTTGTCTGTATCCGTGCCCGGTGTCTTTTTCGTCACAGGCCGTGGCCTTGAAAGTGAGTGGAAAGGGGCCGTTGCAATTCGAGGAACGAGCAAAACTCCGAAACTTTCCGGGACTGTAGATCTGAAGCATGGGACTTTCAGTCTGGGCAATAAAATATTTTCTATTACCGAAGGTAAACTCATATTCAAAGAAGGCCGCCGTATTGATCCGGATATTTTCCTTTCAGCGACATATGAAGCGCCAACAATCAAAGCAACAATTCAAATTACTGGCCCCTCCTCGGCACCGAGTATCAATTTGTCTTCCGTTCCAGGGCTGCCAGAAGATGAAATCATGGCAAGAATTCTATTTGGTCGCTCCGTTACCGAGCTATCCCCCTTGCAGATAGTGGAAGTTGTAACGGCTTTGAATACACTTCGTGGTGGCAGTCAATTGAATGTAATGGGGAAACTGCGCCGCACAATAGGCCTTGATACGTTGACAATCTCGGCGGAAGAAAATGATTTCGAGGCCACGTTGATTACGGGCGGAAAATACCTGACCAAAAACGTCTATGTAGAAATCGAAACTTCTGTTGCCAGCAGTGAAATAGCACCGCGCTTGAAAGTCGAGCTTACAAAGAACCTGCTGGTAGAATCTGAAGTTGGCCCGCGACAAGGAAGCAGTTTGAAGCTAAAGTGGTTCTGGGAGTATTGAGTTGAGAAATATGAGCGGCCTGCCAGTAATTGGGGCCGTATTCGCCCATTGGGCCGCCGCTGTCAGGAACATTCATAATGGTCAAACAAGATTCCACGGTCTCAGCTATTCAACGAATTCATCCTCTTTCACTTAAACACCTAAGCTACTCTCTGCGGGCGTTGGTGCGAGGCAAGCTTTGGCTGCAGGTGTTGGTTGGTATGGCCCTTGGATTGGCGACAGGTGTCGCCCTTGGTCCTTCTGGTCAATTGGTGGAAGCTTCAACTGCCCTTTTGATTGGCAACTGGCTGGCGTTGCCCGGTCAGTTGTTTTTGGCACTCATTCAGATGATAGTTGTTCCCTTGGTTTTTGCCTCAATAATTAGGGGCCTTGCCGCCAGTGAAAATATGGAACAGCTTAGGACAATGGGGCTGGTGGTGCTGATCTATTTTACGCTCACGACAGCACTTGCCGTTGGATTAGGGCTCTGGCTCGGTGCTGTGATTGAACCTGGCCGATATATCGATGCATCACAGGTGATCGCTAGCGTCGGTGAAATTTCGGAACCAGTCGCTGGCGCAGTGACTTTTCCATCGCTTGAAACATTGCCCCTGCAGTTGGTTACCTTATTGCCTACTAATCCTCTTACGTCGATGGTTGAGAATAATATGCTGCAGGTGGTGATCTTTGCAGTTGTAGTTGGAATAGCGCTTGTCCTCATGGCACCCGCTCAGTCCAAACCACTTTTGGAATTACTAGGCACAATTCAGGAAGTCTGCATGACGGTTGTCCGTTGGGCGATGATGTTGGCACCCATCGCAGTTTTCGGCCTTTTGGCCCAGCTTACAGCTAAACTTGGGCTGGATGCTCTTGTGGGTATGGCGGTGTATGTTGGCACCGTTGTTTGCGGTTTGCTAATTTTGTTCCTGTTCTATTTATTGATTGTCTATATTGGTGCCAGGCAGAGGCCTATCGCCTTTATCATTGCTGTACGAGATGTTGTGCTTCTTGCCTTTTCGACATCAAGTTCGGCAGCTGTTATGCCATTATCCATCAAAACTGCCGAAGACAAACTAAAGGTAAGGCCTTCTATATCCCAGTTTGTTATCCCCATAGGGGCTACGTTAAATATGAATGGCACTGCACTTTACCAAGGTGTGGCCACCATGTTTTTGGCACAAGTTTTTGGCGTCGATATTAGCATTGGAGGGCTTCTCCTGGTTGTAGTAACCGCGGTTGGAGCGTCCATTGGCTCTCCTGCAACGCCAGGTGTTGGAATTGTGATTTTGGCAATGGTGCTGGGCTCAGTTGGCATTCCGAGCCAGGGAATCGCCCTGATTATTGGCGTTGATCGCATATTGGATATGAGCCGTACTGCAGTGAATGTGAGCGGCGACATCGTTGCGGCACTTTTGATGAACCGGTGGATCGGCGAGGAAAAGACTGCCCGCGAGGCAGCCGCGCTGGATAAAGCTATCGTGCGTTTGGAGAAGGAAACTGGCCAGAATGTTTTAGTAAATGGAGAGACAATCCCAAACACGGAAAATGGCCCGCAGCCAGAGCATTAACGCCTTTCCAAACTTTGGCTCATAGGAATTTGGGCCAAGAACCTGTATATTTGAAGTTGGTAGTGTATGGCTGCCAATGCCCGCAAAGGGTAGTAGAGTTTTTCTTTCGATACTATGGCAATACAATTATTAAATAGCCAGGAGCTTTTACAATGACCAATTCAGAAGAAAACACACCCACACCACCCCGGAATGCGCCTAGCCAGTTTAAAAAGGCCCTGCCTTTAATACTGCTAGCCTTCGTTATAATCTTTATTGTTCAGAATTTGGCGTCCGTGGAAGTCAACTTTCTTTTTTGGACAATGCGCATGCCACGTGCCGCCCTTGTGGTCCTTCTTGTTTTCGTTGGATTTTCGGTTGGAATGCTATTCAATAGAGCACCCACACGCCATCACGCCCAGGACGATTGAGCAAGGCTGACGCCTTAATTTGCTAATAACTACATAGGAAGTGATAATTGGCACGAACGAGCGCGTAGAATTTCTTGCCTTTTTGTTCTTTTAGCCAACTTAGATAAGGGGCCCTGGTCAATTCTGGCAATATCTCAACTGATAAGGTCGTTTTAGGTTGGAAGGTGAAAATTATGGATACATATAATATTGCTCGAGTTCAGCATTTCATAATCGGTGGTAATCAGATACAGGAAATTGATTACCGATTGAAGCCAGAGCTTCCGTCCCAAGGGTTTGAATGGTTACACTTTGACAGAGCTCATAAAGATGCGCGCAATTGGCTGAAAGCCCAGAAAGAGATTAACCCGCTGATCGTTGAAGCTTTGTTGGAGGAAGAGACACGCCCTAGATGCGCTGTGTTTGAAGAAGGTACCCTGCTAAACCTTCGCGCGATCGATTTTAAACAAGGCTCGGAAATTGAAGATTTTGTTTCGCTGAGAATGTGGATTACACCAAAGCGGCTTGTCTCTTTCAGGAAATACTATATTCCGGCAATAGCTGATGCGATCAGAGAAATGGAACAAGGCCATGTCCCAAAGACTGTTTCGGGCCTCGTTAGCCGCCTGTCATGGTATTTAACTGCAAGTTCAAAGGCAGCCTTAACCGGACTGGAAACTGAACTGCAGATAATACGCAAAAGCCAAGAGGTATCCCCCGCCAAGGAAAATATCTCAAACATAATTGATATGCGCAGCAAAGCTATATTACTCCGTCAGCACCTTGCACCCCAGCGTGATGCTATACTGACGTGGTCCAGACAACTAGAAACACCCAAAGAGGCGGATGCACGGCTCGGGGCTGAAGAGGGTTGCGAAGCAGCCCTAAGGCTAATGGAGCGCATAGATACATATCTTGAACAAGTCTCTCTTCTGCAAGATAGAAATGCTGCACTACTATCACAGAAAATACAGCAGGATGTCAGCTTTTTAGTGAATTTTATCACTGTATTTTTGCCGCTTATTATACTCGTGGGAATTTTCGGCGCACATGTTTCAGACACACCATCATTATCTTTTGCCACACTGGTTACTGTATGTGTCATAATAGGGTCTGTTTTTGCTTTTGTTGTCAGTCGACTTCGCAGGCCAGTTTTAAAAACACAAAGCCGTCAGATTCAAAAAAAGGGCAGCAGTGACTGATCTTAGAAATAAGTTTTAACTTCCCCGCCTTTTCTATGGACGAACATTTGTGGTTATCGCCTGGAGGTCGTATTTCTAGGGTGCTTCCGCAGGTTAAGTTTTCTTGTAGTTCCTTGGAGCAACTCTTTGATGTGTTTGATCGTATGACTGTATGACCGGTGACCTGAGCCCTTTAAATCCCTCCATTTAAAAGTAGAGTCTGTCACAAGGAGACAGATGATGAAGAAGAGCCGTTTTACGGAAGAGCAGATCATCCGGATATTGAAGGAACAGGAAGCTGGTCAGCGGACCTGTGATGTTTGCCGTCAGCACGGGATCGCTGAGAGCACGTTTTACAAATGGAAAGCCAAGTACGGCGGCATGGAAGTTAGTGAGGCGAAACGGCTCAGGTCGCTTGAGGATGAGAACCGCCGGCTAAAGACGTTGCTGGCCGATGCGCACTTGGACATTGCAATGCTGAAGGATGTGAATTCAAAAAAATGGTGACGCCTGCTGGTAAGCGAGAAGCGGTCACGCACATCAGAAGCGATTACGGTGTGAGTGAACGGCGGGCGTGTAAGACCTTGAATGTTGACCGGTCACTGATCAGGTACCAACCGAAGCGACCAGCTGATACAGTTGCCCGTACGCGTTTGCGGGAGCTTTCCATTGAGCGTAAGCGGTTCGGCTACCGGCGGCTGCACATCCTGCTGGCGCGGGAAGGCTTTCATCTCAACCACAAGAAGCTCCGGCGTATCTACAAAGAAGAAGGCCTGACAGTACGCAAGCGGGGTGGCCGCAAACGCGCTATGGGCACTCGAGCGCCCATAGCGGTGCCGTCGCGGGTGAATGAACGATGGTCGTTGGACTTTGTCAGCGATAGCTTCATGGATGGCAGGCGGTTCCGCATGCTGTGTGTTGTTGATGATCACAGCCGCGAGTGCTTGGCCCTTGTGCCCGATACGTCGATTGGTGGTCACCGTCTGGCGCGGGAGCTGGATACGGTGATCTCAGAGCGCGGCAAGCCGCATACGATTGTCTCAGATAACGGAACGGAAATGACGTCGAATGCCATGCTCAAGTGGCAGGAAGATACGCAAGTACGCTGGCATTATATTGCCCCCGGCAAACCGATGCAAAATGGCTTTGTTGAGAGCTTTAACGGTAAACTACGCGATGAATGCCTGAATGAGACGCTGTTTGAAGACCTACATCATGTGCGTGATGTGCTTGCCGCGTGGCGACACGATTACAATCACGCCAGGCCGCACTCAGCCCTGAACGGTCAAAGCCCCATACAGGCCTTGCAAAATAAAAAGGCTAAATCATTAAAGGGGCATGCCCCTTTAATGATTGCAAATGATCAAACTTTGAACCAAAACTCAATCAAAGGACTCTACGCATAGGTGGTAGTAACTTGGGGCTCAGGTCACCGGCAATGGTGTTAGACTCAATTGTTGGTATTCAGAGCCGAGCGCTCGCCCTCACTATTGACGTTGATCATATATTGGATATGAGCCGGAACTCAGTGCAAGAGTTAACACCTTTCCAAGCCTTGCCAGAACTTAGGATGGGTAAAGCGGCCATACCCAAAGTATCATGGGTAGAGCAACGACAACAATTAGAATTTCGAGTGGCAAACCCATGCGCCAATAATCGCCAAACTTGTAGCCACCTGGCCCCATGATAAGGGCATTATTTTTATGCCCGATCGGTGTCAGGAAAGCACATGATGCACCAACCGCAACTGCCATCAGGAAACTGTCAGGATTTGCTTCTAGCGCCCGTGCCAAACTGATGCCGATTGGGGCCATCATCACTGCGGTAGCGACGTTGTTCATCAAATCTGACAGTGTCATCGTTACAATGAACAAGATTGCCAGAACGACAACCGGTGAGTAACCGGCAGACAAGTTAAGGATGCTCGTAACGATCAGGTCCGTTGCGCCTGTTGTCTCCAAGGCACCACCGATCGGTATCATCGCTGCTACCAACACAATGACCGGCCAGTCAATCGAATCGTACAAATCACGAAGCGGAACAACCGAAAATATCACCATTCCAAATGCCGCCAGAGCCAAAGAAATCGTTAGTCCAAAAAAACCTGTAGCCGCCAAAGTAACCGCACCCGCCAGCAGTCCGGCAGCAATCCAAGCCTGGCTTCGTTTGCCAATCTGAAAACCACGCTCGGCGAGTGGCAAAAGTTTTAGTCCCGCCAGCGTGTCTGCAATGCTGTCCGCATCTCCCTGTAGCAGCAAAATATCGCCTGACTGAAAAATAATTTTATGAAGCCGATTACGGATTGTCCTGCCTTGACGCGACAATCCCAGCAAATTAAGCCCATAGCGGGATTTTAGCCTGAGTGCTCCGCTCTCCCTCTTTACAATCCGGCTATCTGGCGATACCACGGCTTCAACAAGCACAACATCCTCAGAGGAAAAAAGTCCGCGATCTTTTTCAAAATCACCTTTTATCTCAAGGCCCAATTTATGTGCAAACACGTCCAGCTCTTTTGGCCCGGCTTCAAGTAAAATTATGTCCTTTTCCTGCACAATTGTGGCACGTGTTGTACGCAGAATTCGCTGATGATTCCGTATTAATCCAGCAATGCGCACGTCACATGAATCCGCTATTGTATCAAGATCAGACACGCGCTGACCAACCGCCTCAGATCCCTCTGGAACAATCACCTCAGCGATATAGTCATCAATATTGAAAAGCTCATCAGGTGCTGACTGGGCTTGACGTTCTTTCGGCAAAAGCCGCCACCCTACAAACGCCAGATACACCACACCAACCAGTGCCACTACAAGGCCGACAGGAGCAAAATCAAACATTGAATACGGCGCGCCCAGCGCGTCGTTGCGATAATTTCCAATCACAATATTGGGCGGTGTGCCAATAAGCGTAATCAGGCCACCCAGAATTGAACCAAAGGATAACGGCATCAACAAAAGTGCTGGCGAGCGCCCGGATTTCTTCGCGCTCTCTATAGTTGACGGCATCAAGAGCGCAAGCGCAGCGACATTATTCATTACAGCCGATAAAATCGCTGAGAACCCAGCCATAATACCGATCTGCATCGTGAGGTTTTTGATCGGCGGCACAACAATATGTGCGATCCTTTCAACTGCTCCCGATACAGCAAGGCCCCGACTGATAACCAATACTGCAGCGACCGTTATAACAGCCGGATGGGAAAAGCCGAGAAAGGCAGATTCAGAGGGGATTATTCCGATCAGAACAGATACCATCAAAGCTGCAAATGCGACAACATCATACCGCCATCGTCCCCAAATGAAGAATGCAAACACTCCCCCAAGAACTAGAAAAAGACTGGTTTGGTCAAAGGTCATCGAAATTTGTCACCTCATTGAGTAGAAAACTTAAATTATGGATAAATTAGGTGAACAGGGAAGCCTCGCCTCAAAACGAAATTATGGGCAGTGCCGCGCTATCAGAACCATTTTTTCTTTTTGAATATCCATATTTGTGCGGCTGAAATGGCAATCAGGATACCAATAAATATCAAAAATGCAGACGGGTTATCCGCCCCGGGTATGCCGCCTACATTGATACCAAGTAGCCCTGTGAGAAAGCCCAACGGCAAAAACGTAGCAGCGACAACTGATAATATATACATATTATGGTTCAGCCGGTCACTGAGCGCGCTAACAAGCTCATCCTTAATGATCTGCGCGCGTTCCCTTATTGCATCCAGATCCTCCACATACCGCGTAACGTGGTCTAAACTTTCCTGCAGGCGCCGTCTGTGTTGAATATCCAGCCATACCATCTCTGTGGTACGTAAACGCGCTATCACATCCCTTTGAGGGGCCATATAGCGCCTGAAGAGAATTGCCTGTTTACGGATCATGTTAATATCAGACCTTTGCTCCGGGCCGGGGTTCTCCATAACACTTTCCTCGATGGTATCAGCCGCCTCATCAAGTTCGGTCAAGACCGGTTCCATGCGCTCAAACAGTCGGGCTACAAGCATGGTTGCGAAATCACCGGAATTTTTCGGGCCTGCTTGCGTTTTTAATCGCTGCAAAATATCTCCAACAGCCTTCAAATTGCGACGTTCCAAACTAACGATACGGTCTTTATCGATCCACACACGGATCGACACCATATCCTCGGGTTGGGCATCTTGGTTGAGATTAACGCCGCGCAGGATCATCAACACACCTTCACCAAATTCCAATATGCGTGGGCGAGTTTCTTCCGCTGTCAATGCATCAAGGATAATGTGATCCAGATACGAGAGTTCTTTTTCCAACCAAACACGAGCATTTGGGTTGGTAGCATCCATATGTAGCCAAGATAACTGGTCGCTATGGACTACTTCAGATATTTCATTATCTGCGATGATCGTACCACTGCCATTACCCAAAATGGTAGTGGCGTGAATGATGCCCTGTTCATTAGCCATCGGTCTGTACCTTTAAGGTTTCCGAAGATTTGATGTGTAGATCACGCTGCGGAAAAGGAATTTCAATGCCATGTTCTGCGAACTTGTCCCAGATGGCAAACTGGATATCACTTATCGGCCCCATCCTGCCCAAGGTAATATCGTCAACCCAGAACCAAAGGACAAAATTGACCGACGAGTCGCCAAATCCACGCAGATAACAAACAGGTTCGGGATCGTCCGTACAGCGTGGATGTTCTCGTGCCGCCTCCAGAATTAGTTCGTGCGCCTTTTTGATGTTGGATTTGTAAGAAACGCCAATAAGGATCTCGACCCGCCCGCGTTTGCTGGTCAATGTCCAATTAATAACCCTGTTTGTGATAAAATCTTCGTTGGGTATCAATATCTCTTTGGTGTCGAGGGTTTCCACCAGCGTGTAACGTGCGCTCGCTTTTCGTACAAAGCCAAATGTTCCGTCAGGGAGCTCGATCAAGTCATCTTTTTCGACCGATCCTTCAAATAATAAAATCAGGCCGCTGACAAAGTTGGAGGCGATTTTCTGCAAACCAAAGCCAAGGCCGATACCGACAGCACCGCCAAAGACCGTCAGGGTCGTCAAATCTATACCCAGAATATCGAGCGCTACCAGTCCAGCGACAATATAAAGTACGATCTGAACAACTTTTGATAAAAGAGCCTTTGTTGCGGATTTCATTTTCTTCAGGCCATGCAAACGACCCTCAATGAAGTCTGAAGCAATCGCAGTGAGCCAAAAGATCAGAACAAGCGTGATAAAAGCACGGAGCGCGCCGTAGGCGGTAATTTGAAAAGCCCCGATTTTGAATGTTAGCGCCTCGGTATCCAAATATACTCTGGCAGCTTCCAATTTTCCTGATAGGCCGAGCCCTATGATTGCAAGCAGCATGGCAAATGTGAGCCACTTTGCATGCGTGCCAGCAGGTTTAAGAAGTTTGAGCCAGAGATTTTTCATTCAACCGCTCCAATTGTGTCGGACGAGACAACATCGCCGATTATAAATAGCACGCTCCACTACAAAGCTGCAAACAGCAGCCTCTGCGCAAGCATTTCTGGTTTCCGAGCGCCGCCAATTTAGATCTTCAAACAAGGTATGGCATAAATAACGTAGCCAAGCTCAAGACGAGGAAGAAGCCCGCCATGTCGGTGATGGTGGTCAGTAGCGGCCCGCTTGCTACTGCAGGGTCTTGCCCAACCCGTTTTAAAACAAGCGGTACCACGCCTCCAATCGAGACCGCGATAACAGTATTTATAGCAAGGGCAAGGCCGATCACCATTCCTAACACCGGATTGCCTTTCCAGAACCATGCAACCAAACCGATTAACACCCCCAGAACCAACCCATTGATAACGCCAATTGATATTTCTTTGTACCAGACCTTGAAGGCATCGACGGGCTTAATCAGACCAAGTGAGAGTTCCCGCATGGTAACAGCGACCGCCTGATTGCCAGAACAACCACTCATGTCGGAAACCATAGGAAGGAAAATAGCAATTGCGATAACCGCCGCCAGCGTCTCTTCATAAGATGCAATAATACTCGCTGCAATTATGTTGAGACCGATGTTTACCGACAGCCATGCCAGCCGCCGCCGAGAGCGTACTGCAATCGGCATTGTCCTCAATTCGTCACCAACCACCCCGTGCCGCAGCAGGCCTTCATGCTCGGTTCGAGCCAGTACGGCTTCATCCACGGCACTTCGCGACACAACGCCCGCCAACCGACCTTTAGCGTCCACCACCGGCAATCCAAGGTAGGGGTTTTTGTCGAAAATATCACGCAGTGTATCTAATGGAGCCTCAACATCGACCACCTCTATAGTGGACATTATGTCTGCAAGCAAAGCGCTGCGTTTTGCGGTTAAAAGGGTGCGCAGCGAAATTACGCCCACCGGATGCCGACGGGAGTCGGTCACGTAAGGATGCTGCCCCCTGTAGCGCTCAAAATCCTCATCGGCAAGCGCCAGACGTTTGAGAGCATCACCAACGGTGTCTGTTTTTCGAAATGTAAAAACATCTCCTTGCATCAAGCCTCCAGCCTGATCGCCGTCATATGCAGCGAGACGCCGTACCGTGGCGGCATCTGTGGCATCCATTTCGTCCAAGATCGCGTTGGCATTGTGTTCTTGCAGCTCACCAATTACGTCAGCCTGAATGTCTGTTCCCAGTTCTTCAATGATGGTTGCGGCAGTGTCCGCGTCAAGTCGTTCAACGAGGTCTGCTGCCAATTCATTCGGAGCTTCCTGAACGAATTTTGCCGCCTGTTCTGCCGGGAGAAGCGACAACGCTTCATCCCGTTTTTCCGCTGGAAGCTGCATGAGCTCGCGAAGCGCGTCGCTCAAAGACAAGGGCGCAAAAACCTTGGTCAAAGCAACAGCGTCACTACACTCAATATATTCCTTGATTTGGTCAGAAACGGTATCCGTACCGCCTCGGCCCTCTTCATTAAATTGTGCCACGTTTTACTCCCGCATTTACTGCCAGCTCAAGCAAATACAGTGATTCTATATTATTTCAACTTAAATAAAAATAAATCATCTATAGACAATATTTATTTACCTTTTATAGTCACGGCATGACAAAAATTGATTCAACTATGGAACGGGTCGCTAAAAAGCTTGCCGCTCTTTACGCCGAAAATTTCGGTGGCAAACCTAAAGGACGATACCGTATTGCGGTAAAGTTGGTCCGAAACCTTGCTGGTCGGCGACGTTTGTACACGGATGATATTCACGATCTAAGTCGGGCACTTCTGGAGCTAGGATATGTGCTAGTGGATATGGACAGTTTTTTTGTGATTTTGAGTGCCAATACTTTTGTGAATTATCGTCGTGCCAACGAGGAATCGACCAAATGAGTGCAAAGCCAGCTTCACCGCAAAGCACACAGTGGCGTCAAGTTGGCTGGCGCGAGCATATAGCTCTGCCAGAATTTGAAGTGCCCTCCCTACGGACCAAAATTGACACCGGCGCAAGAACGTCGGCTCTCCATGCCACTGATCAACAGGCTTTTGAAAAAAACGGCGCACAATGGGTCAGCTTCCATATATCAGCACCCGGAGAGCCAAGAAAAAAAAGATGTGCTGCTCCAGTGCTGGAGCGTCGCGACATCAAAAATACTGGTGGAAAACCCGAAGAGCGGTTCATTATCGAAACGATTGTAATCCTTGGAAAATATCACTGGCATATCGAAGTTTCGCTCGCGGACCGCGAGCAAATGGAATTCGACATGATCCTGGGACGCACAGCAATAAGAGCCAGACATTTGCTGGTAAACCCCGGAAAATCATTTGTGCTTGGCCCCCCCTCAACATTTGCCGCAAAAGCTGTTGCGCAACAAATAAACATCAGGGTTGAGCATTAAATCCGCGTTTGTTCGCCCAGGAACACTAAAGAAGGAAATCAACGATGAAAATTGCAATGCTTGCCCGAAACCCCGATCTATACTCCCACGTTCGTCTCAAGGAAGCGGCTGAAGAGCGTGGCCATGAACTGGACATCATAAACACATTGCGCTGTTATATGAATATAGCATCGAGGCGACCTGAAATTTATTACAATGGTGAAAAACTGCCTGCATATGATGCCGTAATACCGCGCATTGGTGCCTCGGTCACTTTTTACGGCCTAGCCGTTTTGCGCCAATTTGAGATGATGGGCGTTTTTCCGCTGAATGAAACTATCGCCGTTGGGCGATCCCGCGATAAATTGCGGTCCCTTCAGATTTTGGCCCGGGAAGGCATAGGCCTGCCGGTTACAGCATTTGCCCATGACACTAAACAAACTGACGAACTATTGGAGCTTGCGGGCGGCGCCCCCTTGGTGATCAAATTGCTTGAAGGAACCCAAGGGGTTGGTGTGGTACTAGCCGATTCAAACAGATCTGCAAAATCAATTATTGAGGCCTTTCGCGGCGCCAAAGTGAATATCCTGGTTCAGGAATTTATCAAGGAAGCCGGTGCTAGTGATATCCGCGCCCTTGTAGTTGGCGGCAAAGTGGTGGCAGCAATGCTGCGAACCGGCGCAGGTGACGATTTCAGGTCCAATCTACACCGCGGCGGCAGCGCAAAGCAGGTCAAAATCTCGCCAGAGGAAAGATCAACCGCAATTCGCTCCGCCAAAGCTATGGGCCTCAATGTGTGCGGTGTAGATATGCTGCGCTCCAACCATGGACCAGTGGTAATGGAAGTAAACTCATCGCCTGGCCTTGAAGGTGTTGAGAAAGCGACCGGCATTGATGTCGCAGGAAAGATCATTGAGTTACTTGAGAAGAAAGCCAAGCCGGGCAAGACAAAAACAATAGGCAAAGGGTAATGAAGAAACGGTCGCCGTTTAAACTCGGAGCTTATGAAGTCGACGCTGGCACACGCGCTACCATTGATTTACCGGTAAGTGTAATGTCGGATCATACGCCTGTTGCGCTATCTGTTGAAGTGATACACGGCAAAAGGCCTGGACCGACAATGTTTGTCAGTGCAGCCATACACGGCGATGAAATCATTGGCGTGGAAATCGTACGGAGGTTGCTGCGAACTCAAAGCCTAAAAAGACTTCAGGGCACATTGCTGGCTATTCCCATCGTCAACTCATTTGGCTTCATGAACCATTCACGCTATTTACCAGACCGACGAGACTTAAACCGAACCTTTCCCGGCAGCGCCAGGGGCTCGCTCGCTGCGCGTTTGGCTAATCTTTTTATGACAGAAATCGTCGAACGATCCGATGTTGGCATTGACCTACATTCGGCGGCGATTCACCGTACCAACCTGCCGCAGATCCGCTTTTCAAGTGGCAGGGATCAAGCGCTCAAATTAGCAAAAATTTTTGGGGCACCATTCATGATGGCCTCTAGTGTAAGAGAAGGATCCCTCAGGCATGCCGCAGCTCAGAGGGAAGTGGATGTTCTGCTTCTGGAGGCTGGTGAAGGATTAAGGTTCGATGAATTTGGTGTGCGTGTCGGCGTTAGCGGCATACTGCGCGTGATGCATCATATGGGCATGATTCCAAGCAAAGGCGTGACAACACCAAAATCACCGTCTGTGTTTTCTACGCGCAGCACGTGGGTACGCGCACCAGCTGGCGGCTTGTTACGCATCTTCAAGTCTACTGGCGAAGAAGTTGAGGCCGGTGATATTCTGGGAATCATTTCTGACCCCTTTGGTGAAATGGAAACAGAGATCAAAGTTGAAGCAAGCGGGCTGATTATAGGGCGCATTAACCTTCCAGTCGTTAATGAAGGAGATGCCTTGTTTCATATCGCCGAGCTGGCCAAAGAGGAAAATGCCGAAGATGCAATTGGCAGGCTATCGTCGCAACTGGATGGCGACCCGCTCTTTGACGAAGACGAAATCATCTGACCCCACGGTTCAGCGCCGTACATTCAATAAATAGTTGCGTCAGGCCAGCTACCACATACCCACTTATGGGACCTGTCCCGCTTAACCTATCATAGGCTTAGCTGTGTATTGTTAATTATACTGATCTGAGCCCCAAGTTACTACCATTTATCCATAGAGTCCTTTGTTTGAGTGTTTGATAAAATGAAAACTAGTCAACAAGGCTAGGATTACGGTTCACTGCCGGCAATGGCTGATTTAGATGTTCTTCAGAGAGTCCCCGAATAGAAGCATTATACGCCCATCTTACGAACTGCTCAAGAAGCGCTTGGTTTGCATTTTCCAAGACCTGAACCTCGAATTCCAACTTGCGGATCCTCTCACATGTCTTTTGCAGTGTAAGGCCACGCAAACTAGCTAAGTCGCACCCCTTTTTTAGCCGACGCTTATTTCTACTAAAGGCTTCGGCAATGGTCCAATGCTTACAAAGTGCTTGCCTCGAATAGCAAAGGTGAAGTTTTTGCTGACATTCATAAACAAACGCTGCCCATGACAACTTCTCTTCGAATGGCCAGCTATCAAGAATTGCTACCATGCGATCAGCTCTGCTTGCTGAGATTCTTGGTGCCATTCTTTGTCCCCCCATTTGTTTCGGCCTGAGTTAATTTTGGTTCGCACTTTACGCGGTCTTCATTTTCACAGAATAACCTCCCCATGGGGGCGTCTTTGCAAAGGCGTTCTGAACATGCCTGTCGGATCGGTGTCCATTCGTTTTTTGCAGAAAGTTGAATAACCGTTTCTTCTGGTATGCTGGGATCAGTCAGAATTTCCACTAACTTCTGCAGGCGATCATGAGTCTTTTTCTGATGAATGAGCCATCGATCGGCACCAAAATATGAAGCTTTCTCGCTCTCCTCGGCCTTACACATACTTTCCTTGGCGCGCTTCCTAAGCTCAACAATCCTCGCAGTCTTTTTGTGGTCCCCTTTTATGCAAATACTCTCGTGGCAATTAATACAATCCATGTGAAGTTGACATGGCAACATAGTGTAGTCATGTACGCAAATGCCCACCTCAGTATGATGCACTGCACCAGCCATATTAGCGCTGATTACCTCCGCTAGTTCTTGATTTGAAAGAATAGCCGCCTTAAGAGGACCAGAAACTCTATGTTCAGGTAGTGTTTGCTTAACACGATCTAGCAATTCGTTAGCAGTTAAGTGATCATAAGCCGCATTTTCACGAACCGACTTCCTTCCGGACCAAATTGCAATTTCTATCTGTGATAATCCTCCCCGCTGAGCGAGAGTATTAAGCCAGTGGCGAAATGCGTGGCTAGTAATTGAGATTGGCGTACCATCCTCTTCAACGAGACCAAACCTAGAAAATATTGAAGACTTTCCATGTCGTTCATGTCCGCCCAAAGCAGTATTTATATGATTCACAGTGACGGCTTCAAACATGACGTTGCAAATAGGACGATTGCCATCATGAAAAAAATTCTTTGGCACAACAAACAGCGCGTCACAATAACGTAACCTTGTTGGTCTGTGCCGCCACGGAAACCCTACAGGTAAGCTACTTAATATCTCGCGCTCCACATCCCGAAGCCAAACCTGGAATGGATTATTTAAATACGAAATTCTACGCCTAGAACACCATTGCCGCGCACAATTTTCGGCTTTCCCCTGCAAACCAAGAAGCAAACAAAGCTCTTCAGCATTCAAGATAGACTGCTGCCGAAGCTGCTCTAAACCTGAGGGCAAATAGATACTTTTATTCTTCGTGTACCATAGCGCCATCGCGCGGGCCTCTGAAGTAATTCGAAGAATGTTGCCGAAAGCTTTGCGCACAACATCAGCAAATGAAGGTAAAACCCATTTAACTTGCTTCGGCCCATCCTTCTCAGGACTCCAACGAAGCCCAAATTGAGTTCGTCCATCAAATATCTCCTCGACCATCGCATCAAATGGGAGTGTCAGTACCTCGCCAATTCTATTCGGCCCAGACAGCAGTATCGGAACCGTACTTGCAACCAATTGGTCTTTGGGCCTAACAGAAAGATTAAACAATTCGGCACAAGCATGAAGCGCTCTAGCTGAAGGCATCTTTCCTTTACGCATTTTGGTTGCGTCTTCACTCACCCGCCAACTCAGGTCACATGGTCGATGTAAGCTTGTACGCCAACTCAATCTAACAGCGGTCATAAAGTGGTCATCGAGAAAGTCCGCAACTTTCTCCAACTCCTTCGAAGCACGATACGCAGTTGCTGCATTCCATTTCTCCCGAATTAACTCTTGAGCCAGGTTAAAAACAACTGCATCTCCAAACCCTGTAACCTCGAGACCAAGGCGGTCCAATGCCGCATCGAGCGCCTTGAATGGGTCTAACCTTTTTCGAGGCACATTGACGGTTGGCCTAATGACATGTGAGTAACAGATATATGCCCGCGCAAAGTCACCAAGGAAGGGTTGCAACGGTTGAGCCCTTTTTTGATTTTTATCCGCAAAACCACGCCAAGCCATTCTAACTTCCGAGCTAGGGTTTGCACGATTCGAGAAATAGCGAGATAAATTCCAGCTAACAGCATCCCACTCAACGCTAGGAAAGCAACGCAACTCTTCTTGAACGAACTCAATAAATTGCGACATATTTTCGGCAGCATTTCGAGATTGAGATGGCACAAAATATATAGGCTTAGCCATGACCGTCAGCCCCGGCTCTGTCTTGGCTAGTAATTCTCTTGCAGCTCTGAACCACTTGAGAAACGGCAAATATCAGTTGATCATTTGTGCTTGCAATCCTTAAATCATTTGTGTGCTTAAGTATTTCTTCACGCCTCGCCAGGAGCCCTTCTAAAACTTCCTCATGTGGCCCATTAGCCAAAGCCTGAAAGTGGGGGCATACATAACAACCCAATGGAGCCAAAATGCCACAATATCCATCGTGTCCGCAGTGCCCACATGCAGTACTTAGCTCTGGGGAAATCAGTCTAGACGATGTATCGGGATATCGTTTTGCCTGAGTTTCATCTTCAATAACTTCTCCTTTAAATGCGGCAACCAAGGGCGCCAATTGATCCGCAACTGATTTCTCGATGTTAGCAAGAATTTTTGGGACTGCTTTCACATAGACAATTGCACTCTGAAGGCTTGAATGATCCAACAACTCGGCTATCGTAAATTCATTTAGGCCTTCTTGCGCAGCCCTTGTCCCCAAAGTTCGACGAAATCTATAGACACTATATTTAATTAGTTTACCTGTCCTTCCCGATATCACTCCAAGTGAATTCAACGATCGTACAAGCTCAGCGCCAATATCGTGAGAATATGAATGATATCGCAGCTCATCTGGCCCTTCAGCGGCCCAGTTTGGAAAAAGAGGCAAATCTTTGACTTCTCCTTCCCAGTCATCAATTTTGCCTTGATATTGCCGCTCCACATCATTGATCTGGGCCTGAACAAGTTCGCCAATATCGGGGATTAAAGGACGGCCACGGAAAGATTCTCTTCGAGTATGTCCACCTCTTTGCTTAACTCGTGGCATCTCAAGTACATATTTAGTCCCATTGTCGCAGTCTTTAATAACCTTTAAATCATCCAACTTTAGCAATGCAGCTTGAATTGGCCTGACGCCCAGTGCGAGGAAAATCCACAGCATGCAGTATGGCCGTAAGCCCATCTTACCCTCGGCAAACGCTGTGTTTGCAGCTGAATGAATAGAATGCAATTCTGCTTCAGTGAAAGGCCCCACATATGGATCTCTTGTGAGTACAGCTGCTCCCTTTTCATTCCCTTTAAGTTTAAGCTTTTGAAGTACCTTAGCGGTTTCGACAGGTACACCTTTATACCCCATCTCCGACCACCTAATGAGAACCGAACGGATAGAATTTAATCTATACTCATACTCAAGACCTAGTAGAGATCGAGCTCTGAGTATTTCGCTAGGCTCAATAGTTGCTCTAGGATAGGTTCTAAGTTGCTCGTGTTCCAATGTTTCTAAGACAAATATGAAATCATTGAATCGAGTAAAAGCCCCTGAAACGGAAAAATTCTCAAGATACCAAAGGAACACTTTCTTCGCGGAGAGAATAAACCCTCCTGTACAACGCCGCCTCAATAGCCCGAAATTAATAGTGTGCTCCCCAGTAATGTCCCATGGCGTCCAGCACTCATCTCTTGGCGAGAAAAGTGATCCATTTGCCGCACACGCCACCTCAGGAATATCTGTTAGAGGATGGGAAAACCTATTGGGCACTCTTGATTGCCTCCTGCATCTTCAGGCTTATTCTATTTGCATACTCTCTTTGGTATCGCCGAGTATATATGGCTGCTGAACCTGACGTTTCTTTCCATCCACATAAATATGATCTTAACTTAACTTCTTCTGCAGTAGAGAGACCTTGCTCTTTAGCTATTTCACTAAACCGATCGTTCCAAGTATGCCGAAGAATATGGGCTGAAAAATCGACCGGGAGCTCGTTTCTAAAGTTGAGCCGTAGAGTTTTAAATACTAAAAACAACGCGTCATAGCTTAGTGGTCGCCCTGAATTATAGCTTGTAAATAAGAAATCGTTAAACCTTGACGGTCGATGGTTTCCGCGAACCAAGATAAACTTGTGAACAATCGACGCCAAACTTGAATCTATCAAAAGAATTCGATCTATTGTTTTTACGTTTGGTTCCATACGCCTGACATCCTCAAGGTCATCAGGTCGGCGCAAGACCTTTACTCGATTGAGCTGAAAATCAAAATCACGTATCTTCAACCCGAGAGCTTCGCCAGCACGTAGGCCTAGTTTCGATAGCAAAAGTATGAGAGTAAAATTTCGAAGTTTCACAACCTCGTTCTTCCAGGGATTCCTTTTGTGATTGGGGTACGTGACCTCAAGTAGCAATTCCTGCTGTTCTTTATTTAGCCCTTGCCTCTTATGAAGCTGTGCTCGTCCCCCTACCCTAGGAATCCGCGACAAAATAGCCTGTCGCATGAATTTCCTCAACTCCTCGCTGTCACGGAATCTTTTTTTGTTTATAGCCAATTTGTGAACGTAGTTCTTGGCCAAGAAAGTAAGATAGGATTCAGCGTACCTGATGCGAGTTGCCACGGTTTGAGGCTGAACAGACTTTACGGAGTTCGCCTTTGGAAAATGATATACACCTCCACGACTGGAAGGCGGTTTCCTTAGCCCCCTAAGCGCAGAAGTATATAGTCGAAACGCTGAAGCAAGACTTTCAATCTCAGCGATTGTAAAAAAAGCTCCTTGTTCAAACCGTTCGTCGATATTTATAGAGTTTATTTCAGCCCACGCATAAAGGTGTGCAATCGAATGCGCTATCACGCGCATAGTATTTGCGGCTTTTTCCCGGCACACTCTCGACAAGAACACCGTACTGAAAAAATGAGGGAAGCCGTTTTCGATTGAAACTAGAATCGGAAAACGTTCACCATTTTCAAACACTATGGTTTTTTGCGTTAACATCATCCTCAAAGTTTACACTTTTGAACCTCAGGGATCATGCAAAAAAAAGATTTTTTACAATCTATAAACGTAAATAAAAAATGGCAGAATCCCAGTGGGATCCGACCATATCTTTACAAAAAAGCTGCCTATAGTAACTAGAACGGGATTTCATCGTCCAGGTCAGCAGCAGAGCCCATTGGGGCTCCTTGGCCGCCACTTTGACCGCCGCCTTGTTGGCTACCGCCACCAAAGCCGCCACCTTGCTGGCCACCTGATTGATCATAACTGGACTGACTATCGCCAAAGCCACCGCCCTGACCTCCGCCCGAGCTATCACCGCGTCCGCCCAGCATGGTTAGCTCGCCGCGGTAGCGCTGCAAAACAATTTCGGTGGAATATTTCTCAACACCTGCCTGGTCGGTCCATTTACGGGTTTGAAGCTGGCCTTCAATATAGATAGTCGAACCCTTCTTCAGGTAATTCTGAGCAACCTTGGCAAGATTTTCATTAAAAATCACCACACGGTGCCATTCGGTTTTTTCCCGGCGCTCTCCGGTGTTTTTGTCTTTCCAGCTTTCAGATGTTGCAAGTGACAGATTAACCACCGGCGAACCATCGCCCATTTTACGCACTTCAGGGTCACGGCCCAGATTGCCAACCAAAATTACTTTATTCACACTACCGGCCATCAAAGCCCCCTTATTATAATAAAACCTAACCTCAGAGAGGCTGCTTGACGCGACCATAGACCATGTATTCGCTCGCTGCAAAAAGAACATGCCATAACCGCCATGTAAAATTCATTTGGCCGCACACTTGGCACTTTTCACCGATCATTTGTTCAAATTCCCCCCGTTATCCCTAGTATGCAAACAGGAAGACAGGGGAAATATCATGCAATTCAAGCATCTGTTAATCGTAATGTTGGCAATGAGCACCATAGGCGGCGCAGTATCTGCACAAAATACACCGCCCGCACCCAAGACACCGCCAAAATCAGTATGTCTTACAGACGAAAATTTCCGGGCATTTGATTTTTGGATTGGAGACTGGGTGGTAACAGGCAGAAAAGCAGGAAAGTTTGCTGGTAACAATTCAATTAAATCAGTTGAAGGCGGCTGTGCCTTACTGGAAACCTGGAAAGGCACAGGCGGCAGCACCGGCATCAGTACCAACCACTATAACCCCAACACCGGAAAATGGCAGCAATTATGGCTCTCTGGCGGCGCCTATACCATTGATATTGTTGGCGGGATAGAAGAAGGCTCCATGGTGCTGGTTGGTAAAATATTCTACTATCGCAACGGAAAAACCTTTGATTTCAAAGGCACATGGACCCCGCTGGAAGATGGCACTGTTCGTCAGTTTTTTGAGCAACATAACCCCGAAAAACAAGAATGGCAGCCCTGGTTCGACGGCATTTACACCCGCGCAGAATCAAAAGCGGAATAATTCTCATGGGACAAACACGAACACAACGGCTGTCATCAATTGATTTTCTACGCGGGCTGGTGATTGTTATTATGGCGCTCGATCATACGCGTGACTATTTCAACATCATCAACTTTGATCCTTCAGACCTTACAAAAGCTGATCCATGGCTGTTTCTTACTCGCTGGATCACGCATTTCTGCGCACCTGTATTTGTGTTTTTGGCAGGCACTAGCATCGGCCTGATGCAAGCCACAAAAAGCCGCGCCGCCCTGTGCAAGTTCCTTGTGGTACGCGGGTTGTGGCTAATTTTTGTCGAGGCTGTGATTATCACCTATGGCTGGGCCTTTAATTTTGGCTTTATTACCATGCAGGTTATTGCCGTTTTGGGTGTTTCCATGCTTGTAATGGCCGCGCTGATATGGACGCCGCGCTGGTTTATCGCAACTTTTGGTTTCCTTATTGTGTTTGGCCATAACATTCTTGACTATGGTTTCTTCCCGCCAGCGGATATCGGCACACCCGTACCCCTGTGGCATGCGCTGCACAATACAATTTTCACATTGGATTTGGGCTGGCCCACATATTTTGCCTATCCTGCTTTACCTTGGATTGGCGTAATGCCGCTTGGGTATCTGGCAGCCAGTTTATATGCGCCCGGTTACAAACCTGAAGTACGCCAAAAAACACTGGTGAAAATCGGCGTCGGCGCAACAGTTTTATTCTTGCTGCTGCGGTCCAGCAATCTGTACGGCGACCCTGCGCCTTGGCAATCAGGCGATAACAGTCTGATAACAGCGCTTTCGTTCATGAATACGCAAAAATATCCGCCGTCCCTTCTTTATTTGGCAATGACACTGGGGCCTGCCCTTATTGTGCTGGCCTTTGCAGAAAAATGGCGGGGCCGCCTGTTTGATGCCTTCGTAACATTGGGGCGTGTTCCGTTCTTTTTCTATGTAGTGCATATTTATATTATTCACCTGGCGTCAATGGCCCTCGCAGAGTTTCAAGGAATTGGCTGGCAAGCTCTTGCTGGCGGCTTTTGGATGGCCCCTGCCAATTATGGCCTAACGCTGGGCGGTGCATGGGTGGTTTGGGCACTTATTGTTGTGGGGCTGTATCCCGCATGCAGATGGTTCGCAGGTGTGAAGGCGCGGCGAAAAGACTGGTGGCTTAGTTATCTTTAACTGCTTTCGCCTTCATATTGCCGTGCGCCGGGTACGGGTTGAATGCCCGGCCAGCGGCTTCGGGTGAAAATTTCAAACACAATGGGTGTGCTTGAAGGCGTATCCAGCGTTCCTGTGCTAACACTCTGGTGATGCTGATAGTCTTCCCCTTCCCACGTAAGCGGGGTCCCACAAGCGCTACAAAACCGGCGTACAGCCTTATCGCTAGACCGCATCACACCGGTTGGTTCATGCAACCAGCGCAATTGGCCTGCCTTTACCGTGGTAAAAGGCATAAAAGCGCCACCTGAATTTTTCTGGCAGTCTCTGCAATGGCAATTTCCAGTTTCGGCGCCGTCCAGATCAATTTCAAATCGCACTGCACCGCACATGCAGCCTCCACCATGTATATTCGCCATAAACCTTCTCCCTATTGTGGATCTAAGCCAAGCACTGACAAAAACTGTCAGCACAAGCAACTTCGTTCTTTATTTGTTCTATTTATCAATCTAATGTCAAGACGCTTGACAGCAAGCAGTTCAACGCCCATTTCAAGAGCGCAAGTTTAGTAAGAATGTGAGAATTTAATGCTGACCAAAATTTCCGTTCGCGGTGCCAGAGAACATAACCTGAAATCCGTTGATGTGGATATCCCTCGTGACAAGCTTACGGTTATCACCGGGTTATCTGGTTCTGGTAAATCATCGCTCGCGTTTGATACCATTTATGCTGAAGGTCAGCGCCGCTATGTGGAAAGCCTTAGCGCCTATGCACGCCAATTTCTGGAATTGATGCAAAAACCCGATGTAGACCATATTGAAGGCCTGTCACCGGCCATTTCCATCGAGCAGAAAACCACCAGTAAAAACCCGCGTTCTACTGTGGGTACCGTTACCGAAATTTACGATTACATGCGGCTTTTGTGGGCGCGTATCGGCGTGCCTTATTCGCCCGCCACCGGCCTGCCGATTGAAAGCCAAACCGTTAGCCAGATGGTTGACCGCATCATAAAACTGGGTGACGGCACCCGGCTTTATTTGCTTGCGCCCATCGCGCGGGGCCGGAAAGGTGAATACCGCAAAGAATTCGCTGACCTGCAAAAACGCGGATTTCAGCGGGTTAAGGTAGATGGTGAATTTTACCTGATAGAAGACGTGCCCGCGCTAGACAAAAAATTCAAACATGACATTGATGTGGTTGTTGACCGGCTTGTACTAAAAGACGACATTCAGGGACGGCTTGCAGACAGCGTTGAAACCGCGCTGGAATTATCTGACGGGCTTATTGTGGCCGAAATTGCTGACAAAGTTGCTGAGGGCGCAGAACCTGTTCGCCACCTGATGTCAGCCAAATTCGCCTGCCCTGTTTCGGGCTTTACCATTGAAGAAATAGAACCACGGTTGTTTTCCTTCAACAGCCCGTTTGGTGCCTGTCCAACCTGTGACGGGCTTGGCCAAAAACTGTATTTTGACCGCAACCTTGTAGTGCCAGACCAAAGTAAAACCATTAGAGGCGGCGCGCTCGCAGCATGGTCCAGCAAAACCAGCAATCCTTCACCGTTTTATTTTCAGGCGCTTGATGCTGTTGCCCGCCACTATGAGGTATCCTTGGATACTCCGTGGCAAGACCTGCCCAAAGCTGCTCGCGAAGCCTTCCTGTTCGGTACAGGCAAAAAATCTGTCACCATTATTTATGCTGACGGCAAACGCCGGTTTGAAGTTAATAAGCCCTTTGAGGGGGTGATCAATAATATTGAACGGCGCTGGCGCGAAACCGATAGCAACTGGATGCGCGACGAGCTTTCCAAATATCAATCATCCACTGAATGCAACAAATGCTGCGGTGCACGCCTGAAGCCAGAAGCTTTGGCTGTTAAAATTGATGGCTGGCACGTTAGCGAAGTAACCGCGCTTTCTATTGAAGCCGCGCAGAACTGGTTTTTGGCTTTGCCGGGAAAACTGAATGTCAAACAAAAGGCCATTGCCGACAAAGTGCTGAAAGAAATACAAGACAGGCTTAAGTTTTTAAATAATGTAGGACTTTCATATTTAAGCCTAAGTCGTTCATCTGGAACGCTTTCTGGCGGTGAAAGCCAGCGCATTCGTCTTGCTTCCCAAATTGGTTCCGGCCTCACTGGCGTACTGTATGTTTTGGACGAACCTTCTATTGGTTTGCACCAGCGCGATAACGAAC
>Ga0316204_10002469_pt1 | contig 41604 bp, 46 predicted proteins | sample 6monrhotite_MG_2_FD_205661 | JGI IMG/M metagenome (GOLD analysis project Ga0316204, IMG submission 205661) | Microbial mat bacterial communities from mineral coupon in-situ incubated in ocean water Damariscotta River, Maine, United States -... | ecosystem: Environmental > Aquatic > Marine >...
TGGCAAGTGCTGCCACACAGGCGATGATCAAAATCGAATCCGCTGTACCGGAACATCTGCGCGAAGAGCTGGCGCGTGAAGATATCCTGGTGCCGGACTTTGGAATCGATCCAAAAGTCGCCAAGCGGATGCAGTTGCTTCGCGTTGGCATCAAAGCGTTGCAGAAGGTGGAGTTTAACTACAAGCGGGAAGATGGTCAGCCATCAAGCCGTACCGTGCATCCGTTAGGGCTGTTTTATTGGGGTCGGGTGTGGACGCTCACCGCGTGGTGTGAACTGCGCGATCAGTTTCGTTGTTTTCGGCTGGATCGGATGGCGCATGTGAGCTTGCAGGAAGAGGTGTTTGAATCGCTACCGGGGCGGACGTTGCAGGATTATTTGCGGACGGTTTGTGATAAACAGGAGTGATCGAGTGTCGCAAAACAGAAAACTGACAGAACTGAAAAACATCGGGAAAAAGATCGCCGGACGTCTTAATGAAGTGGGCTTGTCATCGGAAGATGATTTAAGAATGGTGGGCGCGGTGGCGGCACATCAAATGATTAAGTTAAAGTACCCCAATGAAACGTTGCCTGTCTGTTATTACCTATATTCATTTGAGGGGGCGTTGTGTGATAAACATTGGAATGAAATTGGAGAAAAAAGAAAGCAGCAGCTTAAGGCTGAAATTGAGCTGAATGAAATTAACAAAGGTGCAATAGAATGAAGCGGTGTGACTGGGCAAATTCAAATCCACTAGAGATCAAGTATCACGATGAAGAATGGGGTGTGCCGGTGCATGATGATCGCCTGCTGTTTGAGTTGTTGATTCTCGAAGGGGCGCAGGCAGGGTTGAGCTGGGCGACCATTCTGCAAAAACGGGCAGGCTATTTAAAGGCGTTCGATAATTTCGATGCGCGAAAGGTGGCACGCTATTCTGATGCAAAAAAAGAGAAACTATTGCAGGACTCTGGCATCGTAAGAAACAAGTTGAAAGTAAATGCAGCCGTGGTGAATGCCAAATGCTTCCTGGCAGTACAAAAGGAGTATGGTAGTTTCGATGCTTACATCTGGTCATTTGTGGGTGGAAAAGCAAAACAGAACAGGTGGAAGAAGATATCAGACGTGCCTGCGAGTACCCCTGAATCTGAGGCGATGAGCAAAGACCTCAAAAAGCGCGGCTTCAAGTTTGTGGGCGCCACCACCTGTTATGCTTACATGCAGGCGGTCGGAATGGTGAATGATCATCTGGTTTCATGTTTTCGGTATGCAGAGGTTAAGGCGTAGCTTAGTGGTTTTGATTCAACGTATTGTTGTCACTAATGTAATTTGAAATATTAGTCTCGTATTAAGGAGGGAGAATGTCAGAAACAAGCGTAGGTAAGGGTCACTGTCTTTGTGGCAGGATTAAAGTAACCGCCTCAAAGATGAGTCACAATGTTGGCTCGTGCCATTGCAGTATGTGCAGACGATGGACTGGAGGTCCCTTATTCGCAGTAGACTGTGGAAGTGATGTGTCGTTTGAAGGAACGGAACATATTGGTGTGTATGACTCATCCGGCTGGGCCGAGCGTGGCTTTTGTAAGCACTGTGGAACCCATCTCTTTTATAGATTGAAAGAGAGTGATCAACATTTTATACCGGTGGGCCTGTTTGACGGCGATGAAAACTTTATTTTTGATCACCAGGTATTCATCGATGAAAAACCAGCGTATTACTGTTTCTCCAATGAGACTCAGAATATGACTGGCGCGGAAGTCTTTGCCAAGTATGCGCCTTGATCTTGACTGGGCATTGAATGGTGGGTACGTGGTTAGTGTGGGGTGACATTATGTGTCAGGTTACTTTTCTTTGTGTGATCGCTTAAGTCATGAAAAATTATCTATCAGCTTCCAGGTATATTGATTGGGAAAGTGCCAGTATCAAATCACTAGCCGAGTCGTTATCTTCAAGCGACGGTTCTGATGAAATAACCGCAAAAAAGTGTTTTGAATGGGTGCGCGATAACATCAAACACAGCTCTGATTACAAAATGAACCCGGTGACCTGCAAGGCATCGGATGTACTGGTGCATAAAACCGGTTACTGCTATGCCAAGAGCCATTTACTGGCAGCGTTGTTGCGCGCCAACGGTTTGCCCGCAGGTTTATGTTATCAGCGGCTGAGTGTCGGTGATGAGGGCGCGCCTTATTGCCTGCATGGCCTTAATGCTGTCTACCTTAAAAACCACGGCTGGTACCGCATCGATGCGCGTGGCAATAAGGCGGGTGTCGATGCGCAATTCACCCCGCCGCAAGAGCAACTCGCATTTACGCTAAATGATAGCTGTGAAGCAGATCTATCTGAGATATGGGCAGAGCCGCTGCCAGTGGTGGTTGAGGTACTGGAAACGTATCAAACTTACGATGAGGTTTACAATAATCTTCCCGATGTAGAATTGATCAAGTAGGGTGGGCACATGTGCCCACCCTACGGGCTGCATTTTTTATGAGAACCATTGAGCTTGAAACTTATAACGACTGCTGGGCGGGTGAGTTCCAGCGGGAGGTTGTTCTGCTTGAGGCGGTGCTTTGTGAAAACCTTATTCGCGCCCATCACATTGGCAGTACCGCGATTAAGGGCTGTTGCGCTAAGCCTGTGATCGATATTGCGCTGGAAGTGGTCTCGCTAAATGAAATCGATCGTCAAAGTATTCAGCTTGAAACGCCGGGGTATGAGGCCAAGGGCGCGTTTGGTATAGCGGGGCGTCGGTTTTTTCAGAAGGGCGATGATAGCAGAACGCATCACCTGCATGCTTTTGAATTGGGTCATCCTGACATTGATCGCCATCGCCTGTTTGTTGAATACATGAATGCACACCCGGATAAGGTGGCTGAATACTCAGCATTAAAAACTGAATTAGCAAGCAGGTACCGTGATAGCCCGGAGCAGTATTCGGCGGGAAAGGCGACGTTTATTGATATGATCGAAAGCGCGGCGATGAAGTGGAAACGATGAGTGAGAAAACCAAAACGAGAAAACGGTTGAGAGTCCATTATTTACAGCATGTTTCCTTTGAGGGGCTGGGTAGTATTGAACCGGTACTTAAAGATAAGGGGCATCAGCTTTCATCGACGCAGCTTTATAATAATGAGCCGTTACCTTCGGTGGATGATTTTGACTGGTTGATTGTGATGGGTGGCCCGATGGGGATCTATGATTATGATCAATACCCGTGGCTGTTGGATGAAAAACCGTTTATAAAAGCTGCGATTGATGCGGGTAAAATTGTACTGGGTATCTGCCTTGGCGCACAGTTGATTGCGGATGTGCTGGGCGCGAAGCTCTACCCAAATGAACATCGAGAAATCGGTTGGTTTAATATCAATCGTCTGTCAGGTGTGGATAAGACTATTCTTGCCAATGCGTTGCCAGAACAGGTAGAGGTGTTTCACTGGCATGGCGATACCTTTGATATTCCCGAGGGAGCGGTCTCATTGGCCCAGAGCGAAGCGTGCCCGCGACAGGGATTCATCTTTGATAATCGCGTGGTCGCTTTTCAGTTTCACCTGGAGATGACTGCTGAATCTGCAGCAGCACTGATCGAACATTGTGGCGATGAACTCGATGGCAGTCACTATGTGCAACCTGAAAAAGAGATGCTAGCCAATGTGAAAAGATTTACGGTTATTAACCGTGTGATGTCATCAGTGTTAAATGCGCTGGAGCGTCGGATTTAGCAGTCTCGGGAGGGTAAATGCAACAATCACGATTAGAAAAAATACTCGCTAGCTATAATGGCTCGGAGGGAAGCTACCCTTTCGGTCCTGATGCGTTGGTGTTTAAGGTGGCGGGTAAGATGTTTGCGCTGGTCTCGCAGCAGGAAGTACCGCCTTGGGTGACGTTAAAGTGCGCGCCTGCAGACGCAGAGGTACTGGTCGCAGAGTATGAGGCGATTATCCCTGGTTACTATATGAATAAACGTCACTGGATTACCATTTCGCTTGTTGATGAAATCTCCGACCAAATGCTGATGGAACTAGCAAGCGGCTCTTATGAGCTGGTCGTTTCAAAATTAACGCGGGCTGAAAGGCTTAAGTTGGCAAATGAGGCGGGGTGAGGGTTCTTCGGGACGAATCGTTACTGGAGCGCTATAATAAGCATCGGTCGATTCTATGAATCGGTCTCTCTTAACCCGCGATAGAAAGGACGAGTCCTGTTCATGAGTGACAAACAAGCCAATAACCCACTGCACGGCGTGACACTGGAGAAGATCGTCACTAGCCTGGTTGAGTATTACGGCTGGGAGGAGCTGGGTAAACGGATCGACATTCGCTGCTTTAATAGTGATCCGTCAGTGAAATCCAGCCTTAAGTTTTTACGTAAAACCCCGTGGGCAAGGGAGAAGGTAGAGGCGTTGTATATTGCAATGACAAAAAGTGTCTGGTTGAAAAAGTAATCTTCACGAATAACAGTAGACAACACAGATGTGACGCGCCATAGATAGATGAACCAATATCTGCCGCGCGTGAAAATTCAACTGATTTCGCCCCGCTGAACATTTACAGTCATTCATGTTAGCTTTTCTGTTGCTGGAGGCGAGCGCTCATTATGGCCAGGCGCTGTTGTGCAAATTGAAGAAGTGGCCCTTCAATGAAACCGTATTCCTTGGCGCGACGATAGGCATCTTTGGCGCTAGCCCAGTTTTCTAACGCTTCTTCTGTCATGCCTAGTCCAAGCCACCAGCGCCCATCTTGTGGCGCGAGATTTGTGGCCCGAAGAAAATTTTGATGTGCCTCGGTGTGACGGCCTGATTGCTGGTAAAGGGTGGCAAGAACCCCCAGATACGTCGGCTGATGCTGAAATCGTGCCGCATTTTTTTCAAGCACGTTTAGCGCTTGCTTAGCGGCATCAAGTTTCATATGCAGCTGAGCTAGCCAGAGTGGGAATCGGGCCTGCCCGGGTGCGATATCTATACCTTTAGCAAGCACAGCGATGGCATCCTGTACGGCATGCCGTTTTACTAGCAGCGTGGTGAGTAGCTCTCTTGCAAGTAGATGATCAATCTGCAGCGATAAAGCGCGTTGTAATAGTATTTCTGCGCCGCTGTTTTTCCCGCTCTGTACCAGATGAACCGCTTTGCGGTAATCATTTTCGGCTCTGGTAGCATGGTCGAGCAGATGCAATGTTATATTCAGTTCGCCCGGCTGTGGTGAGTTGTTATGTGGTGCTGCATTCAATGGTTGTGTCTCTTCCGCTTTAACCTCAGATGCCAGTGCATGGGTGTACACTGGCTGAAATAACAATAGTAGTACGAGGGAGGGGCGGATAAATTTTTGGCTTAGTCGGTTCACGGTTCTTATCCTTTAAGTGCGATTAACGTGCAAGAAGGCTATCCAGTAGTTCTGAGGTGCGCTGCTGTGATGCCTTAATCGATTCTCCCCACATGTCATTATGGTCTACCACCGTAGGTTTCAGTAAAATTACCAGCTCTTTTTTGACACGTGTGAGCTTTTGATGCCTGAACAGTTGACCGATGAGGGGCAGGTCGCCCAGTATTGGAATGGAGGTGCTATCATCACTGCTTGCTTCCTTCATTAATCCTCCGATAACGATGACCTGGCCGGTTTCGGCTCTAACCACGCTATCAGATTCCTGGATGTTGCTGACAGCCAGCGGCAGGCTGAAGGTCTTACCGCTGATGACGAATGTCTTATCCTTTTGAGAGACATTGCTCACGGTGGGGTGTATATGCAAAATGATGTTGTTCTGGTCATCAATCTGTGGTGTGACATCCAGCGCTATGCCTGAGAAAAACGGTGTCAGTTCAACCGCAGGATTGTCTGTGGTGGTTGAACCGGTAGTGGATGTTGCACTGGTCACCCCTGTTACAAAAAATTCATCGCCGCCAACCTTGATGACAGCGCGTTGATTGTTCACGGTAGAGACTCGTGGGCTGGAAAGTACCTGTACATCGCCCTGGCCTTGTAAAAACTCAAGAAAGGCAGAAAACTTACGTGCCTTGAGTGCCAGGCTAAAAACACCACCAAAGGCTGATGTACTGGCAGAGCTGATAGGTGAGTAGCTGCCATCAGGTTGCAGGTTACCTATCTGGCCTGTGGTCTCGCTGACGCCGGCACTCAAGGCTGTTCCGCCACCGACCTGGCTGGCAAGAATCGATCTGTCTCCTGATGAGCCTAGTACGGCCCAGTTAATACCCGTCTGGTAAGAGTCATTCAGTTCGACTTCGATGATTTTCGCTTCCAGGATCACCTGGCGATTAACTGCTGCCTGAGTACTGCTTAGAAAATTCTCGATCATACTTAGCTCGGCAGGCAGGGCGCGTACAATTACCTGGCCGGACTGAGGGTGAACCACCACGCGGCGCCCATCACTGTCGCCGATGATCGTATGCAATGAGCGTTGTAGTTCTTTCCAGAAGTCGCTCTCAGAGTCTGTTCTGATCTGGATTCCGTGAGATGCAAGCGAGTCCGAACTGGAATTACCGCCATTACTATTACCGCTGCTAGCGGCATGCAGTTCGGCCGACGATACTCGGGTATTGGAATGTCCTTTACGATTGAAGTTTAGATAGTTAACAGGAAAGGTACGTGTCTGAATACCCTGTCCCAGTATGTAATAACGATTTCCTTCATGGCGGTAGGCATAACCATGGACCTGTTGCAGTGCATCCAGTGCCTCGCCTATCGTCACGTTCTTTAAATGTAGTGATATTTTGCCTTCAACGTCGGGATGTACCACCATGTTGTGTGATGTACCTTTGACCAGACTCATAAATACTTCACGAGCTGGAGTTTTGTTGGCGAACAGGTCAAAACGAGGCCTGATCAGCTCAGGCTGCCGTGTAGGAATAGTGGCCTCCATATGCGGCAGCATCGCTTGTCGCACCTCATCGGGCATCTGCAGTGGCTGTTGCTCTGCTGCTTCAGTCAGGGTGGTGTTGATGCTTTCATTAACAGAGTTGTGCCATTTATTAGGCATGCTTCCACATCCCACCAATGACAATGCCAGTGCCACGGAAGCGCTATAAACGCCTGTTTTTTTCATGTTGCCTGTCTTAATCTTCATTGGTTGAGCGCTCACTGTTGCGCACAATATCTGTTGGCATGAGTCGCAGTGTCAGCCGCCGCCCATATCGTTTAACTGTGACATCAAAGGGGTTAATGGTTAGAAGCGTTGCGCCATTAACTCGTTCTCCTATCTCAACAGATTTGCCATTAATAATGGCATAGCTACGATCTTCAGAGATAAGTGTCGATTGTAGTACTAGTGGCTTATGCGCCACTTTTTTAACGACCTTTTTTGCTGTCTGTTTATGGCGCGTTGGGTCAGGTAGTCCGGCAAACGGATCGGAGGCATGGCTCAGAAAGGGGAGTACCAGGCTGATTGCTAGCAGGCTACAGCTCAATTTTATTTTGATACTCATAGTCCCATCCATACCTTTTCAGGGCTCAATGTGTAGATGATTAATGTCGCAACAGAGTCATTATCACCGTCAGTTGTCAGGCTTACATTACCCCACAGTATTTTCCACGGTAGCTGTTCGAGTGTTGAAAAGAATGATACAAGCTCGCGGTAACGGCCTTTTACTTCAAGCAGCATGCCGTGTCTGTAGATAGTGAACTCCTCTCCAGAGAGCGATTGCGGCTGGTTTTCCTCGATCTCTGTATCCTGCTCGGTTTCACCAGTCGCTTTTATTTCTGGGGCGGGCCAGAGCTGGACAGCAGGCATATTTTTAGCCCGCACTACCGTGATACTGCTGCTGTTGCTACTCAGGATGCCATCAACAAAATGAATTATTTCCCTGGGCGGGATTAAATCTTCCATCAGCTCGGAGAGCTTGCCAGCATTACTCAGTTCATTTCTCAATGCCTCCAGGCGCATGAGTTTTGACTCTTTTGGTGCCTTGCGCAGGTTTTCTGTTAGCGTCAACAGTTCCATTTCAAGCAGATCTGTCTCTGCCTGTTTGAGCGCAATGTTTTTTTGAGCAGCAGTGCTGGCTTTTTCAAGAGGAGAGGCTAGTGCCACCAGAACCAGCATATAGATAGCAAGGCTAATGGTGATGAAGATAAGTGCGCGTTCGGCTGGCGGCCGGGTATTAAGCAGTTCGGCCAGTTGTGTGAATTTGGAGTGCAGTTGTCCTGATATGCTCATAAGGCATCCTCAGGGGGAATATTCGTTGATATTTTAAAGTCTATGTAGTCAGCGCGTGTATTGGTCTGCTCGTCTTCGACAGGTCTGTTGAGTTGAAAGTCAGATAGATTCGTTCCAGCCAGTAACGCCTCCCCGGAAAGTTTCTCCAGGTATTTAGGAACTAAATGTGCGGCAGTGGTTTGCCCACTTAATTCCAGTTCACGTCCGGCGTGGCCTAGGTTGATATCTGTAAGCCACAGACCGGGGATATGCTGCCGTGCGAAAGCAACGAAATAGCCGGAGTATCCACTGCCGGTGCTAAACATATTTGCCTGCAGTTTTTCATAAATCTGTTTGCGATTTGCAAGCAGGTGTTCAATTTTTTCAATCTCTTCATTAACGCCCATTGATGCATACTGGAGTAGCTGCTGTGAAACCTCATCACGGCGCGCCATGATGGTTATTTTTTGTGTCTCAAGCTCGGCAGCCTTGGCCGTGAGAATATAGTGTTTTCCAATAATGATGCCGCCGTAAATAATATGAGCAACCACTACTACCAATATGCCTAGAAGCAGGAGAGGGCCGTCGAAACTTAGTTCGCGTCTCTTTTTGACAGGTTGATAGAGATTAATTTCCTGGCTCATCTTCTATCCTGTGCAGCGCTGCGCCGATGGCAAGAAAGGCTTGTGCCTGCAGTTCCTGAGGAATGGTCGTCTTGCACTCAAGCAAGCTGTTGAGATCAATCGGCTCAACATTCATATTGAGGTTTTCCTTAATGTACTCAGAAAAACCGGGCAAATTTTTTGATGTTGGTGCCAGGTACAGCTTCCTGATCGGTGCCTGACGGAAGTTGCTTTCGTAATAATCAAGTGAGCGTTGTAATTCTAGTGCAATATGATCGTATGTAGCGGTATTACCCGTTTCAAGGTCATCGTCAAGGTTTGGTTGGTCACCCTCGGCATCACAGATTTCAAGGTCAAGCTCCATCTCGGGCAGGTCGCCCACTTCCTGGGCTGTAGCTTCTGCCTTGACAGTGGTAGTCACGATCTGTTCAATCCCGATGGTCAGTGGACGACTTAGATAAAGTTCCTCTGCCTTGCTGAGGGTGATCATCCCTCTGTTGGTGTTGAGTGATAGCAGCGCAATGCCATTACTGTCATCAGGTAATAGTGACGCAATATTTCGCTGCGCCATTTCAACAATGTCTATGACCTGTAGGTTGATGTCGGCATTGAGCAAGTTTTGTGTATGCCTGTTTAAAGGGGCATTTTTAGCGACAACGACATAGACAGAATTTGACTGCTCTGTCCCTCTCGGGGGAGGAGTATCAAAGGCATCCAGTGTGATCTCAGTGACAGGGTCTTCAATTAAATCCTTAATGCGCCAGCGTAGTGCTGATCGACGTTCATCTTTTGGAACGGCGGGGGACTCCATGACCAGCAGCTGATAATCTCTTCTGCTGAGCAGGCTGGTACAAATAGTCTGTTTAAGATTATGATCACCCGCTAGCTTTTTAAGTTGCTGGGAAGGGTGCGACTCGTCAAGCGGGTAGTAGTCACAGGATTCAAGCACAGGCTTATCTTTATCATGGGTAAGGCGGGCTATAGAAATGCCCTCTGAGTTCAGATCAATGGCGCATATCCCTGGCTGCAGGTTTTTTTTTAGCAGTGAACTAAACAAGTTGATTCCTTTAAATGCTCTATGCATCAAGTCCTTAATGCGATTAAAAAAAATATCGGCAAACCTGTTAAATACTTGATTGTTAATAAATAGTGCGAAAAATTAGTACTTTGTGAAGCTGCAGGGGGGTATATGGTTGTAGCAGTCTCTATCAGGGGATGTTTTCCTGCCAGGAGAGCATGCTGGTTCCGCCGCTTGCGGATGAGATTGTGATGTTGCGGAAAAACACCTGAGGGCGACGGCCGTTGCCATCTCGTTGTAGGTCGAAGGTGAGGCGAATTCTGTCGATGGTAACCCCGCCTGGTACCGTCCAGTTTGTGGTGGGGGCAGTAAGCCAGGTGTTATTACTAAAAGGGGTGTTTTCAGACCAGAAGGGCCCATAATTGACACCTGTGGTGTCCACTAGTTCAAGGCCCATATCCATGCTGGCCGGGTTGCCACCTCCCCCTGACCAGCGTTTTTTGTATTCAAGGTCGATCTGGATGGTTTGGCCTGCACTCAGGGAGATCAGCGCAGGCGAGGTGCCTGTTTCCAGGTAACCGGTGTAGGCGGCATTATTAGTATTGTCAGTTCTAATGCGTATGCCACCACCGGCAAAACCATGGTTGCCCTGGTTCGGGCTGATGTCCTCAGTAGGCCAGCTGGTCAGATTGCTCATGGGATCTGAGAATAGTGTTCCACCAAGGTCAACCACGGCCTCTACAGTGCGTATTACGCTGCCACCGACGCTAGCAACAGCTGCGCTGCTGACAATGTGCGCCTGAGTTGCGGAGAGCAGGGTGGGCGGGGCGATAGTAAAGCTGCCGTTGCCAAAGCTGACCGGGCCCTCACCGGCATAGGTAGAGGGGTTTAGGCTCCACTGCTTGATGCCTCGTTCCAGACCCGACTCCGCTAAAATAAATGCCTCACCTGCGGCAAGTTCATCAACCGCGTTGTGGGTGCTGGTAACAGAGAGCGTGGTAATGGCGACGCCCAGGAACCCCAGCACCAGAATCATCACTATTGTGACAATCATCAGTGAGCCTCGCTGGCGTGGATAGCCTCTCATCAGAAACGCCTCGGGTGCAACGTGTTGCGCAGGCTGTACGACGAGTTATTCAGATTAATGGCTATGTCGACACTGATGTACATCACATCGGCTGCAGATGTGGCGGTAGTACTGCCATCAGCCTGAATATAGTAGAAGGAGAGAGAGGTCACACCGTCGGCGAGTGGCAGAGTGTTGCGGGTCAGGGTGTTACCGGAAAGCGCATAGGTGATGACATTGGCGCTGTTATCGGTAAAGGTAATCTGGCTGGATGACATCACTAGATCTCCGCTGGTGGCAGAGCGCACATCACGCAGTTCACGGCTGATGCGCTGCATCGCGTAACGTCCCTGCCATTCGGCATCAATCAGATCGCGTCCGCTAAAGTAGGCATTGAAGCCGCTGTTCAGCATCTGACTGCCGACAGCAGCTATGATCGATAGAATAATGATGACCAGAATCAGTTCTACCAGTGAAAAGCCTCCATCTCTCTGTTTAGCTATGGCCATATCAATAATCCGCCACCAGGGCAGTCAGGGTGCTCGAGGCTGCCCCGCTAACAGTAACGGTGACTACTTTGTAGTTGGTGTCCCCCGCCCAGTCTGCTGCAATGTCTGAGGTCACAGTGAAACCAGCCGGGATGCTAGTGCAGGCGAGCTGGGTTGAACCAGCCTCACAGGGGTCGGCACCAGGGCTGTTGAATGCAGTAAACCCTAGCACCTGACGTTGCGGTAAGATCAGTTCCATGCGTTCGACGGCTAGCCGCATGGCCTGAATTGAACTGCTGACCTGCGCCGGCCCACGCAGAGCAGTAGAGAAGACTGAGAGCAGGGCTGTGGAGAGGATGCTGATGACGAGGATAAAGATAATCAGCTCGACCAGAGAAAAACCCTGTTGCCGTTGCCTGTTCATGGTTTTATTACTCGGCCGGTTTCTGGGGAAATGCGCACAGTGCGGTTTTCACTTGCCACCGTTAGTGTGATGACCGCATCAGCCGCCAGTGCCGTGCCGGGTGTCAGAGCATTGGTGTAGGGTTTGCCCTGGCCATCAAATACCAGAAAAGTATGGCTGCTGCTTAATGAAATGCCACTGTCGAGGAATATCGTTGAGTTGGCACTGGCCGGATGGGTGTAGAGTGTGGTGCCATCGATATTGCTGATCCAGTAACGGTCGCTGTTGAAGTTGATGCGATAGCGCTGACCACGATTGATGGCCAGTGATTGTGTATGACGGATATCAGCTGAAATTTGATCCGCCTGAGCAGAAATATTGATCGAGCCAGAGGGGATTTTAATGATCGCATAGGTACCAAGAATGGCCGTAATGAGTAGCACCAGCACCAGTTCTATCAGAGTGAAACCTTGAATCTGCCTGCTCATTTCCATTTGCTCAGTGGGGGCAGTAAGGGCGTTGCCTGTATCTTTCATACAGGCAACGGTTTGCACTATGTCATGCGACGTTAGTTAACACCGATTGCGGTAAAGTTTCTTATCTTGCCTGAGGCTGTATGTGTCAGTACGCAGTTACTGTTAGAGCCGCCCTCAACTGTAAGTCCTGTCGTCAGGCTGGCAATGGTATAGCCAGTGGCAGGTGCGCCAACTGCGCCGCCTTCCACTAATGCACCAACATCCTCGCAATCACCAACGGCCGTTCCTGTGGTGGGATTGGTTTTTTCTGTCGCATAATTGATGGTGGAAGCGGAGCTAAGACCACCTGCAATACCCTCTATTGCCGCATCTTCCGCGTCGTCGGAAAGGTCGACAAACTTTGGTATAGCCACCGCGCTTAAAAGGCCCAGTATCACAATCACTATTATTAACTCTATCAATGTAAAACCTGCTTGCTGTTTCATTTTATCTTCTTGCCTCATATGCGTTCATTTTGAAATAGAAATCGTTGTAAGACGGAGTGCTGATAATCAGCTTATGTTATTTCCTACTAAGTCGGTCGGTTATCCCGTTAACTTTAGGGTTTCTCTAGATTAAAGGCAGTATATGGCCTGAAACGCCAATTTAACGCCCCATTGCGGCTCCACCCATGTTCCACATGGGTAAAAACACGCCTAATGCTAATATCAGAACCAGAATGCCAACGCAGACCAGTAAGACAGGCTCAATGGAGGCGCTGAGGTTTTTGAGTTGATACTCTACTTCGCGTTCGTAATATTCCGCGACTTCAGACAATAAATCATCGAGTGAACCGGTTTGCTCTCCAACGCGGATCATCTGCAAAACGATTGAGGGAAAGAGGTTAGAAGCGGTTGCCGCCTGGGTGATTGTGGTGCCGCGTTCTATATCGCCGCGCATTTTTAATACGTGATAGCTGACATAGGCGTTGTCTACCGCGTTGCTGACAACCAACATCGCCTGCCCCCAAGGTACGCCAGATTTGACACAGATAGCCATGGCCAGAGAAAAGCGCCCCATGGTGGCGCGATAGAGGATGCTGCCGATGACTGGCAATTTTAGTTTTATGCGGTCCCACTTTAGTCGCCCCTCTTCTTTTGAGAGATAAAAGCGAATGGCAATGGGGAGAGCGATGATGAGTGCCACAATCAGATACCAGTAGTTGACGGTAAAGTTCGATGTGGCAACTAAAATCTGTGTCGGTAGCGGTAGGTCTGCGCCGAATTTATTAAATACATTTGCAAAGGCGGGAATGACAAATAGATTGATTATCAACACTGCTGAGGCAATGGCGATAAGGACGATAATGGGATAACGCATGGCGGACTTGACCCGCTCGCGCGTCTCGCGTTCAAGCTCCAGATAGTTAACCAGTTTTAAAAAACTTTCTGGCAGGGTTCCGCTTGTTTCGCCGATTTCCACAATGCTGACATAGAGGTTTGAAAATGCCTCTGGGTGGTGGCGCATGGCAGCACTTAGCTCTTCGCCTGAGTCGAGGCCATCACGTAGCTCGCCAATCACTTCAGCGAGCTGTTCACAAGGAGTAGAATCGCGCAAACCCTGCAATGATTCAAGAATTGGTACGCCTGCGCGCATCAGTGTATACATCTGACGAGAGAAAAAGATCAGATCAACGAGCGGAATGTTTCGTTTGGAGAAATCGAATCGGATAGCACTGTCAAGCAGGGATTTGTCAGGCTGGAGCGATATATTAATCGGTATGATGTTTGTACCTGTGAGATGAGCAACAACCGCATCTTCAGATTGGGCCTCAAGTTGCCCAGTTACCAGCTCCCCCTGCTGGTCGCGGCCCTCATATTTAAAGATGCTCATAGTCTATATTTCCATTCCGTAGTTGACCTTTAATACTTCGTCCACCGTGGTTACCCCTTTAACTGCCAGCTCAAAGGCAGACTGCCTGAGGGGTTTGAAGTTGGGGCGTGACCTGGCCATTTTGGAAAATCCCATCAGGTCGCCGCCATGCAGTATTTCAATCAGATCGGCGTCCATCTCAAGGAATTCGTAGATTCCGATTCGCCCTTGAAAACCAGTGTTATTACAGGCTCTACAGCCACTTCCTCGCTTGAAGGTAACGTCCTTGGCCTCTTCATTCATATCCTCAAGTATCAGTTTGGTAGCAGCGTCTAATGTGTCGTTAACGGTGCAGCTGGCACACACTCGCCGAACCAGCCGCTGTGCCAGAATCCCCCGCAGGGCACCTGCAATCAGGTAAGGCTCTGCCCCCATATCGATCAGGCGTAGTGCACTGGAGATGGCATCATTGGTATGTAGGGTGGACATGACAAAGTGCCCGGTCATCGATGCGCGCAGACCAATTTCAATCGTTTCCTTGTCTCGCATTTCACCGATCAGTACTATGTCCGGATCCTGGCGCAGCACCGAGCGCAACACTTTACTGAATGTCAGTTCAACTTTGGGATTGACCTGAACCTGGTTAACACCGCTTAAGCGATATTCAACCGGATCTTCGATGGTGATGATCTTTACCTCAGGATCATTTAATTCACTTAGCAGCGCGTAGAGTGTGGTTGTTTTACCGCTACCTGTTGGCCCAGTAACCAGCATTAGGCCGTGTGGGCTACGTGCTATCTTCCTCACTTTCGTTGTCAGCTCATCCGGCATGCCGAGTTGATCAACGCTGAGAATACCAGCAGACTGGTTCAATAATCGCATGACTGCAGCTTCACCGTCGGGCAGTGGTAGTGTGGAGAGGCGCACATCAATTCGGTGGTCGCGGATGTCGAGATGAAAGCGCCCATCCTGAGGAAGGCGTTTCTCAGAGATATCGAGGCCGGACATAAGTTTCAATCGCGAAATGAGCGCGCCGGCAATACGATGGTCGGTTGTGCTTTGAACTCGCAGTGTGCCGTCTATACGAAATCGGATGCGTAATTCATTAATATCAGGTTCAATGTGGATGTCTGATGCATTTACCTGTACAGCATCTTCAAGCATGGTCTGCAATAGTTTTACTACCGGTGCATCGGCCACCCCTTCGTTTACTGTCTGGTTTGTAGTGGCGCTCTCAACGGAAGAGATCTGTTGTCCCAGCTCGGCTGCGAAGTTATTGATATCTGCAGTGCGGCGGTAAACTGAATCAAGTATTTTGAGCAGATCATCTTCTTTGATAACCGCCATGTTTATTGGCTTACCAACCAGCCTGGAGATTTCGTCATAGGCAAAGATGTTAGTCGGATCGGCCATCCCAATCAGGATGTGATCCGGCTCTTCAGCAAGGGCAAGCGCACGAAAACGGCGGGCCTGAACCTCTGGGATTTTTTTCACGATTTCAGGGGTGATAGCGTAGTTATTAATGTCGATAAATTCAATGTTGAGTTGTCGCGCGAGAATATCAAGCAGCTGGTCTTCAGTGATATAGCCGCTTTCAATCAGTTCGCGACCAAGCTTGTTACCGGTGCTCTTCTGGGCGTCGAGGGCTGTCAGAAGCTGCTCTTCGGTAATCGCCTCTTTTTCAACAAGTAAATCACCTAAGCGAATTTTTTTGGGGCGCTGTATCGCCATTTGTAAATCCTTGTTGTTTGAGCAATCCCTGAATCTCTGTGCTGGGCACCTCAGTCAATGCCTCGTTAATGGGGTGAGCTTCATGTGTATTATCAGGAAATTCGCCCGAACTTGATTCCCTTGCATGTGTTAGCGGTCTTTTTTGCTCAGGCTTTATATACTCTTAAGAATGAGTGCTGCCGATTCATGCCCTGGATTCACTGGGCCGGGTGAGAGTAATGAACCGTTTTGGGTAAAACAAGTGCAATAATAGTGATTGTGCTAACGATGATTGCGCTAATAAAGCGAGAGGTACACCGTTCAATTTAGTCAATTTTAGGGTTGATCGTTGTTTTCCTCAATTGAGGCTATGTATTGCTTAGATTTTCTCAAAATATATGGGGCGATGGATATTAGATCAATCGCGTTAAATGTGTTGGTCTGTTTTATGGGATGCTCATTGGTGCATGTCGACTTACTGACAGGTTAACGGTAAGCTGAGTTTCATAGGGCTATAGTTGTTTGGGTCAATGGAAGCAAAAAATAAAGGAGATCAGTATGAGTTCAATTACATTAACAGATGAGCAGAGAGATCAAATTGCAAGTGACATGGATGTGCAGATTGAGATGCTCAATGCCGCCGAAGTGGAAGCAGTGGCGACCAAATTGAATGAGAAGATCGATATTCCTTATATCGATGACAAGGCAGAACAGCTCATTATGGTGAAGATCGTTAAAAAGATTGATCGCCTGCTCTATCGCAAACTACCGAATGAAATCTATGGCCTGGTGAAAAACTCTCATAATGGTATCTCTGATGATGATGCCCGCCAGCTTAAGGCTGTGCTGGCAACACGCATCAACAAAGAGTTTGATATCCCCTATATCCCAGAGTGGATCGAGCAGGAAATTCTTGAGGTGGCGATCGGCCTGATTGTTAACGGGATGCGTAAAAACTACAGCATGATGGAGCTGCCTGCTTAGGCGCGACGATAAAGTAAATGAGATGAGCTGCGAGCGCACAGTGCTCGCAGCTCACCCAAAAACGGTTATGACTTGTGGCTGTGGCTGTGTCTGTTTCTGTAGATCGCCTTCAGCTTCTTTTTCTGTTCTTCGGTTAATACCGCCTTTGAATCTACTTTGAACTGTAACCATGCGATATCGATATCAGCCTTTTTAGCGGCGATATTCTTAATCGCAGCCGCACTGGCTTGCATATCAATGACGTCAGAATACTTCAATGTTTGAAGGTCGATCTTAGCGACATCAATTTCCGCCTTGAGCATGATGGTCGCTTTTTTGTTTTCACGTAACAGCGCCTTTACCCGCTTTACCTGGGCATCGGTCAGCTCAAGCTCATCCTTATGTCTCAGGATGCCACTCTTCTTGCCGTGCCTTCCTTTGGCAGCATGCATTCCATGCTGCTTGCTGTCACACTGTCTTTTATGATGGGTGTCGCCATGCGGTGACATAGCAGGGCTGTTTTTGCCAGCCCACTCGCCGTGATCTATTGAATGATGCATCTCTTTTTCAGCCGACACCGGTGCGCTTAATAGCAGCAGTGCTGCAAAGATGCCAAGTATTGAGGTGGTTTTAATTTTCATGAGTGTCCTCATTTTGGGTTATAAAACAGCTTCGATATCATGGAGGGCTTCCCTGTTGCCGTGTATTTCGGGATCAATCGTCTGGTCTGGGATTTTTGCCGTGATTGGCAATATAACTTATTGGAGGTTTGATTGCTTGATGGGTGTTTTGTTGGCTATTTTAATTTTGTAAATACTACCCTGCAGATATTTAATTGTTACCCATCTATAGTGTGTTGTTAGTAGGATATTATGTCTGTGGTTAATGATTGAATAAGTGATGGCTGATCTTGAACGAAATTGAAATAATGACTCATGCTGTTATTGACCCCGATATGTAATATGCGGTAGCAAGAATTACGGTGCTGTATGGTAGTAGTATATTTACTGTTAGGTTGAATATAGAAAGGTAGTTATGGGCATTATTACAATAATGGGTTTTATTTGGCTTGTTAATCAATTTCACAAGCCAATATTTTTTGCGGCACTATATTCCGGAATAGGGTTTGTATATGGATTGGTTGTTAGTGCTCCATTAATAGGCTTATTAATTAGTACGTTAATATCGCTGGTGTACTTTGGTCTTTTCTTCTCAATTTTAGAGAAGTTCTCTCATACCATACTTACATGGTGTGGAATCGTGGTAGGAGGAATATTGTTATGGCATGGTATTTTATTCATGTCCATACGTTTACCAATCTAATAAGTGATTTTGATCGCAAGTGAACCTTTTAAACGCGGAGGTTTGGTTGAGGTACGAAGCCCAGCACTTATCGCTATTTCAGTGGCTTCTGGATTCCGGCACCAATTGCGCCGCCTGTTCATAAGGCACACTAGCGTCAGACTTTAGTCGTAATACCAGCTCTGGTTCGTTGATTAGTTTTTCGTTGAGTGCGGCGGCATCGGCGGTGGGTGCTTTAACCGTTTGTGGCAGATTGACCTGTATCGCCTTTGCCAGTAGTGGTGCGGTGAGGATAAAGATCACTAGTAGCACTAACATCACATCGACCAGCGGGATGACGTTGATCTCTCAGGTGACCGGGGTCAGAATACTTATATCATCGTGAATTAAGTATTTTGTCGACTTCTTATTCGCAGCTTATTTTAAAAAGGCATGAATTTTTATTGAACTTGATTGTGAAAGTTTCCACTAAATATTACAGTGGGACGTAGACGGGTTGGCTGGGCTGTTATTTAAAGTGACATTTAGGGGAGAGGGGATGAGTCATTCGATTAAGGAGAATCTTGAAAATACCTGGTTATGCGTACAGATAGTGGCAGTGTTTTCTGCGGCTATCTGGGCGATCTTTATATGGGATACCGTTGGTGAGGAGGAAATAAAACCAAGGTTTTCAATTGAGCTGGCCGAGTATGAAGCCAATTTTTTCGATGATACAAATAATAGTTGTAGTATAGGCACGCATTGGACACTAACAAATACAGGCAGTGCTCCCATCTCGGTTAAAGATATTGGTTATTCATTGTATGCTGTAGCTGATGACAATGCCGGGCCTGAGCGTGATGCGTCGATAGATGTGAGTCTTGGAAGGCTGATTAGCAAGGGCCAATTAATTGCACGTAGTGGCCTTTTTCCGTCGGATGACTTTGCTACTAGTGGTGGAATGATCAGTAGAGACATACGGGCTGTCTATCAGCCTGTTTCTCTTCCTGCTGAACATTGGTTTGATACTCACCGACTGGTTTTTGTTGTGACATCAGTGGTGGATAAGTACGGGAAATCGGCGTGGTGTCCATTTTGTGAGAGTACCCAGTTTGAAACAGAAAATGTTTCGCGTTTGCAGTATGTGTGTTCAAAAAATAGTCCAGTTCCTGACGCTAAATAATAAGGAGATAATGTTATGGCATGGTATAGCAAGTTGTTCAGTTCGGTTGCTGTAGATCTGGCAAGCACAGTGGGGGGGGTGATAGATGAGCTGGTGACCTCTGATGAAGAAATGGCCCTAACTCAGAATCAAAAATTAAAGATACAGACTGCCTATAACGTCAAGATGCAGGAGTTATTAAATGATCTGGACAAGCGGCAAATGGAGCATGAGCAAAACCTTGAAAGCGAGTTGACTGATCGTTTGAAGATCGACATGAAAAGTGACTCGATTTTGTCAAAGAATATTCGCCCGCTAGCACTGATTTTTATGACATTGACAGTTTCAGTGTTAGCGCTAGTGAGTGTGATTGGTTATGAGTTGGGAGAAAACCAGATAGCGGCCCTGAAAATCTGGACGCCATTTTTTACCACAATAATGGTGACTATTTATGCTTTTTATTTTGGTTCTAGAGGGCTTGAGAAAATGCAGAAGATGAAAAGTTCTGGTGCAACAGATGTTGAAAAAGTGAAGCGACAGCTGATTAATATTAATCAGGAGCCTAAGGGCTAGCGGTCACTATTATGAATACAGGAAGAGTGAAACCCATTACCGGCCTTAATCTTCGTCTAAAACCTAATGGCGATAAAATAGGTGTGCTGCGCCACAATGAAGAGTTTAGCATTACTGATGAAGTAACTTTTTATCGAGTTAAAACGACCAATGGTCAAGTGGGGTATGTTCATGCAGATTATGTTGAGAAGACGCCTGCATTCATGCCGTTGCCGGATACGCTTTCTATTGATAATAGCCATGATCCCAGTTTTAAGTTGGTAACCTTTGGTGACGATCGTTTTATTGGTGATCCAGCTAAAGTAGATCAAGACTTTATTCCCAGTTTACAAAGAGTCGCGCAGTATGCGGAGAAATGTGATCTTAAGGTATGGGTGACCTCTTCAATTCGTCAGCTAAATAACCAAATCCAGGGTGCTATTGTTAAGCCTGCAAGCCATAGTTGTCATCATATTGGGCATGCCATTGATATGAATGTTTTTTACAATGATAAGCTTTATAATTCTGAAAAACTGCGAAAAATAAACCACCGAAACCTACCGAAAAAAATTGTTGAATTTTTTGATTTAATTCGCGCAGACAATGTTTTGCGATGGGGTGGTGATTTTAATACGGAAGATCCTGTTCACATTGATGACAATTTTTATAACAAGCAGGAGTTGATGTACCTGGCAAAGCTTGATAGCCGGATTTTTCAGATTAACGCCTGAGTCATATTGGATTCGAATGAAGCAAGGGCAGAGAGCAATTCATCCTAATAAATTTGTACTTAAAAAGAGACTCGCGTAGCTCAATAGTCCCGGCACCAATGGCATTTCCTACGGTCACCTTCGCCGGAATGACGGATGCTGGGAGCGATGTGAACATACCAAAAGTGTATGCCCGATGATGGCCGAAAAGGCGTGGCCATTTTTATCGAATGTTAACGCGCTTCAGTCGCCATCGATAACCGCTTAATCCCCGCCTGTTTTGCAATCGCCAACAACTGTGCCACCTGTTCATAAGGCACGCTGGCGTCAGACTCCAGTCGCAGTACCAGCTCTGGTTCGTTGATTAGTTTTTCGCTGAGTGCGGTGGCGAGTGTGGTGTCATCGACTGCGGTTTGATCAAGTTCAAAGCGGCCATCGGCAAACAGGGTTAAATAGGTGGCGGCGGGATCGGCGGTGGGCGCTTTTACCGTTTGTGGCAGGTTGACCTGTATCGCCTGTGCCAATAGTGGTGCGGTGAGGATGAAGATTACCAGCAGCACTAACATCACATCGACCAGGGGTGTGACGTTGATCTCTGAAATCGGTGCGTTGTCGCCCTGATTAGCGGGCAGGCTGCTTAGCATGTCGAGCCTCCTGTAGCGCAGCGCTGGTTTAAGATACGTGTTGCATTGCCTTCCATTACACCGCTCAGAAAACGCACACGACGGCCTAATAGATTGTAGGCGATCACGGCTGGTACAGCGGTGAAGATGCCCGCCGCTGTCGCTGCTAGTGCCTCTGAGACCGGGCCTGCAATGGTGTCGAGTGCGATAGCGGTTTCACTGCCACCGAGTGCATGCAGCGCATGCATAATCCCCCACACGGTACCAAACAGGCCGATGAACGGGGCCGAGTTTCCGATGGTGGCGAGTAGTGTCAGGCCATTTTCGAGTTGCAGGCGTTCTTCCTGCAGGCGTTGACTGAGCTGGCTGGAGATCGCTTCGCGGTCGTAATGGTCGGGTTGTTTTAACGCCTCATTCAGCACCGCATGACTCGGTTGCGATGCGATCAGTTTTTCTTTAACGGTTTCAAGTGGGGTACTCGCATCCAGCTGTTTTGATGCGTTGCGTTCTTCTTTGATAATGCGCTGCAGTTGCTGCGCCTTATAACTCATCAGGCTCCAACTCAGCAGTGACATACTCATGAGTAGGATAAAGACGGACTGGATAACGAGGTCGGCCTCATGCCACCAGGCGAGCCACAGGGTGTTTTCTACTGACATCTGAAAAGTTAACCTCTAGGAGTTTTTGAGTTCAAAATTGATCGGTACCAATACTTCGCCTTCCACACGGGTGTTGCCACGGCGTGCTGCTTCAAAGCGCCAGCTACGCACCGCCTTTAATGCCGCGCGGTCGAGTACGCCATAACCGGATGAGGTGTGGATCAGTGCTTCAAGCGGCTGACCATCGCGACCCACGCGCACGTTGACCATCACTACGCCTTCCATGCCGCGTTTCCGAGCCGCACTGGGGTAGCGTGGTTTTGGGTTGTGCAGATAGCGACTGTGGCTAACGGGCGGGCTGTAATCTTCATCGATCGACGCCATCATCAACGGTAGCGCTTTGGCTTGCTCGGCGGTTAATGCATCGCTGGTATTGTTGATTATCGATGGTGCCGTTTGTGGCACCTCGGTTGGTGCCGGTTCTGGTTCTGCTGTGGTCGCTATTTCAGGTAGCGATTCTTCCACTTGCTCTGGAATAATAGGGTCTGGCATCTGCTCGGCCGCTTGCTCAACCACTTGCTCCATTGGACTTGTCTCGGCTTTGGCAACGACCACCGGTTCTGCGGGTGGCTGCTTGATGGGTGTTGCTTCGATTGCTTTTCTAACGGGCATTGATGGTGTGATGGGTGTTGCTTGGGGCGAAAGCTCGACCATCTCAAAACCTAGCGCCAGTTTTATCTCAAGCGGTTCGGCAGGTGTTGATAACGTGAGCGCGGCGGCAAGCCCCGCATGCAGTGAGACTGCTACGGTTAAGCCGATGAAATGTTCGCGTCTCAACGCCATGGCTAGTGAATGGTGCTCGCGACGGTTGTGGTGATGTTCTGTTCAAGCCACTGTGTTACTTGTTCGCGCTTCACTAGTCCGCTGACCGCTTCGGTGTTGCCGTGACGGTCACGAAAGTAGGTGCGTGGTAGTTCGCCAAACCACTGTCTGTCGATCTCGAAACGCAGGCGCTGGGCATTGTCGGCGAACTGCCATGATTCAAAATGAGTAACGCCAAGGTCCTGAGTGGTCTGCATCACTTCATCGCTATACTCGGCTGGATCAGTTGAGATCAGCACCACCTTCATTGCAGGATATTGAAGCTTCAGTTCACGCCACATCTTCATCTCTTTGTAACAGGGCGGACAATCGATCGACCAGAAATTCACGATATAGGCGCCCTGTTGTTGCGCAGTGATCTGCGCCATGGAGCCGCTGATAAAATCGAGAGGCGTTTGGGCTATTGATGCAGCCTCTTTGTTGGCTAATGGGATTAAGCGCAGTCCTTCTGTACTGGTGTGCCATGAGAGGTAGGCGTTGCCAGCATTTTCGATCAGAAACGGATGGTCAGTGTCGCCATTCGATGAGGCGATTGTCTGTACCGCTTGCCATTGTGCGCCATTGTTGTCTGATTGCATCAGGCGGATATGGTTCTGTTCACCGTCGAACTCTTTCCATGCAAGGTAGAGGGTGTTATCAATGGTGAGCAGGGTAGGGTGTTTGGGTTGTGACTCTGCATCACCAAAGGGCAGTGGTGCGGTGAACTGCTGGCCCTGGTTGTTTGAGCTGGCATAAAAGAGCCCCTGGCGTACGCTGCCTTGGGTGAACCACGCGGTGTGATAACGGCCGTTGTCATCAATTGCCAATGTTGAACCGTGATGTGGGCAGGCATCGATTTGCCACTGGTCTTCACTGACACGTTGCGCCTGGCCGAAGGTTGTTTTATCGGTAAAGCGGATGATTGCCTGATCACGGATGTTGTCACCATAGATGTGACGCCAGGTGATGACCGGCAGCTCGTTATCCATCGCCATATCGAGGCGGCAGCATTGACAGGTGGTGTCGGCGATCTTGGCGTTGGGCTGAAAGCTAACGCCGTGGTCATCTGAAGTCGCATAGTAGAGTGCCGATCCGTTGTAATCTTTACCTGCCTTTTTAGCCGCGACGCGATCACGTGAATCGAGCCATGCGATGTAGAGCTGGTCCTGCTTATTGATGCCGAGTACTGGAAAGCTATGGCCGATCATGTCGCGGTTATCATTGACGATGATCGGGGTGGAGAAGGTTTTTCCGCCGTCGGTTGAACGACTGAATTTCACGTGGCCACTAAAACGCTTCTTTAATTTAATCGCATAGCTTACATAAACATTGCCGTTACTGCCGACTTTAATATGCGGGCGTGCTTCAGGATTGGTGGAGATCTTTTCTGCTTCGGCATTAACCTTTACGGGAGTGCTAAACGTGTTGCCTTTGTCATCGGAGTGATTGACGTAAAGATGAGGCCCAAAGGCCCACACCGTCCATAGTCTGCCATCAGCATCAAAGGTGGCGGTGGGCACGGCACCTTTCTGAATCGACGGTGGGCCTTCATATACAGGGGCTGCATGCCCCTTATGTTTCATGGATGCATTTGCAATGCCCGAAAATGAAGCTACCCCGAGGGCAAAAGCCCCCAGGGTAGCTGCACAGCGTTTCCAAAAAAAGGAGCGCGTTATTGCCATTTATATGAGACTCCGGCGTAGAGGGTGCGTGGTAGGCCGGGTGCAAACTCTTCGCCATTGAACTGGCTGAAGGATGCGCCGGTGGCATAACGTTCATCGCTTAGGTTATGGATGCGGCCAAACAGTTCCAGCTGTTTATTGAGGTAGTAGTTGGCGCGCAGGTGGTAGAGGTCGTGGCCTTCGTATTGATGGGTGTTTTCATTATCAAGCCAGTAACTACCTAGGTGTTCCCAGTTGAGTTCGATGCGCCCGCCATTGAGTGCTTTGGCATGCCAATTGAGGCGTGCGTCGCTAATGTTACGTGGGGCTGATGCCATTTCATTGCCACTGTAATCAATCCCTGTTCTGGGGCCCCACTCTTCATAGGTGTGCTCAGCATAGCTGTGGCTGATGCTGAGTTTGAGGGTGTCGGTGAGTGCGCTGCCAAAGCCGATCTCGATTCCCTGATGTAGGGTTTCACCCGCATTCTGAGTTTCTCGTGTGCTATCCGCGGTGTTGCGAAATGAGACTATGTCATCCTTTTTGGTCATGTGATAAACGGACACTTCATAGCTGTGATTACCCATTCCACCACGCAGGCCAACTTCAAAGTTATCCGCTTCTACTGGTTTGAGGTCGACGGTATTTACCGCTTGTCCCTGGCGAAAGAGCTGGCTTTCACTGGGTGCGCGGAAGGTGTTGCGGTAGTTGGCATAGCCATTCAGTTGATCACTAAAGGCGTAGGTTGCGCCTAGTTTAGGACTAAGGTGGTCAAATTCAACGGTGGTGCTGCCGGGACGGCGGTGTGATCCGGTTGTCTCTAGCCCGAGCTGGTTGCTGTAGTCGTAGGCCATGTAGTCGAGGCGCAGACCGGCATCGATGCGTAGCTTGTCGTTGGGCGAGGTCTCAAAGTGGACGTAAGGGGCGATGCTGGTGACGTCGACATCATATTGATAGGTTTTGTCACCTTCTGTATAGGAGGTGAAGATGCCGTTGGTGCGAGTGGCATTAATCGCATTTTCATCACGGCTACCAGGACTATGATCGATATCGACACCGACAATCACCTGAGTGCGGTTGGGTGCGAAATCCATGCGGTACTTGGTGAGCAGTCCTAGCGAGTGATTTTCGGTGGTGTAGTGTTGTGGGTCATAGGTGAGTGACCAGTTGGGCAGTAGCTCCATGCTGTTGTAGCGCGCATACGGGGTGATGCTGAGCAGGGTGTTGTCATCTTCTTTTTCATAGGCGCTGGAGATGCGCAGTGCTTCAACGTTGCGCAGTGAAATCGGTGTCTTGTTTTTGGTTGGATTGTTGAGGTAGTCATCTTCGGAAAGGCGCGACGTTCCGGCGGTCTGTTGTTCGATATTCGATGCGGTGATGACGGTCTTGACGGTTGCGCCGCTGGCGAGGAAACGGTCCCAGCGAACGGTGGCAGACTGACGGTCATACTCAGTCGAGTCGCGCCAGCCATCGGTGCTGGTGATGTTAAGGTCGGCACGGATGCCATCATCATTCCTGGTGGTACCGCCGGTGACGAGCAGACGGTTCCAACCGTGGTCGCCGACCTCTGCGGTCACTTCGGCCTCTGGCTTGAGTGGTGCCGGGCGGGTTAACACGTTGATCACGCCGCCAATTGCATCACTGCCATACAACGCGGTACCCGGCCCTTTGGTCACTTCGATGCCGCCGGCCTGCGGCAGGTTCACTTCATAGAGTGCGTTGTGATTAAAAAAACCGGCGGAACGGGTCGGAATGCCATCTTCAAGGTAAAGGTAGACTGGGCTGGTGCTGATTGGCTGGCGGATGGCGGTCATGTGCCCTTCACCGCCGGTTACATTGACATGTACGCCGGGGATGGTGCCCATGATCTCGCTGGGATGGCCGGGTTTTAGCTCATCGATCACGCTGCTGTCGATCACCCCAACCGATGCGGTAGATTCGGCCACTGGCTGCGCTTCTTTGGTGCCGGTGATGGTGACGGTGCCGAGTGTGGTCGGCTCTGCTGCCAATGCCACGGTGGGTGCCAGTGCGAGCAACAGGGCAAGGTTGAGTGGATGACGATGAAAGCGGTGTTTGGCCAAAATAAGGGTTCCTCATGTTTGTTGTTATTCTGTTTGATGCGCAATAGTAGCCAACGCCAAATCTGGGGGGAATGTGACACAGTGTCGCGCGACAAATTGTCGCACCTGTTTTTCATTAATACGATGATGCGAATGTCTCGACATCGGTGTTGACAGGCACTACAGTTAAATCAATGAGCGGTGGATGGTTAATCATCTTGTGAGGTGGCGATGGCTTTTATCCTGATCGGCCCCGGTATCAGCAACCCGGTGCCATTGAAAAAACTCTTCCCAAACCGCGAGGTGGAGGAGGCGGAGGAGATCGCGCCGATGCGTGCGATTGATGAGGCTCATCATCCGCAGCATAAGTTTGAAGACGATGTGCTGTTTGCCGAGCGGCTAATGAGTGGTGCGGCGCGTGCCGCTTACCAGGCCGCAGATCATGCCGCCGTGGATAAGTTGTTGGCGCGACAGATTATGGTGTCGCCAGTGGTGACAGTAACACCAGAGACCACGGTGGATGAGGCGATGGCGTTATTCAGGGCGCGCAATTTTCGTCATCTGCCGGTGGTGGCGGATGAGTCGGGTGGCTTGATTGGCATGGTCTCTGATCGAGACCTGCTGGGTTATCTTGCCGGGATTGATGTGGCACAGCCGCCACTACGCGGTGGTGAGACTCAGGTGAATACGTTGATGCAGTCGCCGCTATTAACGGCTGGTGTTGAGACCGATGTGCGTTATATTGCGCGGCTTTTTGTGGAGCGCCGTATCGGCGCGGTGCCGATCGTGAATGAGGGGCAGCTAGTTGGCATCATCACCCGCAGTGATCTGCTGGGTTCGGTGATGCGACATTTTGTGCTGGAGCTGTGGGCCTAATCTGAATTCAGTTTAGGCCCACGGTGTTATTGCTTTACTTATACGATTGATTCAAACCCTTCGAACTGCGGCGGCCCAAGATAGATGTTTTTCTTTGGCCCGCCTGCGTTGGCGTGCGCCTTGCGAAAGGCTTCGGACTTGGTCCAGTTTTCAAAGTCACTTTTTGATTCCCAGATGGAGTGTGATGCAAACAGGGTGTGTTCTTCGTTTGTCGGTCCCTGTAAAAGATTAAATTCCTTAAAGCCGGGCACGGTATCGAGGAAAGTGTCGCGATTTTTCCAGATCTCGATAAACTCATTCTCACTGCCGGGTGCGATCCTGAAACGATTCATAGCGATATACATAGTTTTTTGTCCCGGTTATTTGACGAACTTCAGCAGCATGCGATCACTTTCACCAATCGCCAGGTATTTAGCTTTGTCTTCGTTACCGAGGCGTAGTCTTGGTGGCAGTGTCCAGACCCCTTTGGGATGGTTTCTGCTATCTTTGGCATTGGCGAGTAGCTCTGATTTCCCTGCTAGTTTGAAGCCTGCTTTTTCTGCCATGGCGATGGTATAGGCTTCATTCACATAGCCTGATTTTGCTTTTGGATCTTGTGTGACATCAGGATTGCCGCGGTGCTCAATCACGCCCAGTGTGCCGCCCGTTTTCAGGGCACGGTACATTGCGTTAAAGACGGCGTCGCTGGTGCCCGCCCCCATCCAGTTATGTACGTTGCGAAAAGTCAGCACCATGTCGGCGCTGCCAGCAGGTGCGATCTCAGTTTTGTCCGGTGGTGCCAATACCGTGACTTTGACCTTGCCATAGTGGGCTGGGTCGGCAGTGAGTTTGTCATCGAAGCGCTTGGCGGCACGTTTGGCCCATTTTGCACCGTGTTCGCCATCAAAACCGGCGGCGTAAAAAGTACCGTTTTCTTTTAGGTAAGGGGCGAGAATTTCAGTGTACCAGCCGCCGCCGGGGGTGATTTCAACCACGGTCATGTTGTCTTTGATGCCAAGCCAGCTCAGTGTTTCCAGTGGTTTGCGATATTGATCGCGCGCGCTGTTATCTGCGCTGCGATGGTCGCCATTGACCACCTGCTGTAGTTTTGCATCGGTCGCGTGGCTTGTGTCGGCGGCAATGGCCGGTGTGGCAAGCAGTGCTGCGAGTGAGAGGCCGAGTGTGGCGAAAATATTACCCTTATTATACTGTGGTGATGACTGCATGATTCGTCCTTATAGTTGCAAATATAGCGGTTATCTAAATGGTGATGTTATGACTATACTATCGGCTAAACAATGGTGCGACTACCAGAATATTTAAACGTTTTGCACAGAGGTTAGCGAATGACAAATAGTGATGCAGGGGTGGATGTGGTCGACCTCGAAGATCTGGATCTATCGCGCACCAGTATGCAGCGGTTACAGTGTGCCACCCGCCTGCTGGACGGATTCCATCGTGGCCTGTTTGGCTTTCTACATGCACCTAAACGTACTATTTGTGTGAGTTTTCCGGTTGAGATGGATGATGGCTCTGTACAGGTCTTTGAAGGCTTTCGCGTGGTGCATAACCGCGTTTTAGGGCCGGGCAAGGGCGGGATCCGTTACCACGCTGACCTGACCGTGGATGAGGTAAAGTTCCTTGCCGCGGAGATGACCTGGAAATGTGCGCTGGTGCACATCCCATTTGGCGGTGCCAAGGGTGGGGTGGTGTGTGATACCAAATTGTTAAGTGAAGATGAGCAGCGTCGCATCACGCGTCGTTACATCACGGAGCTGGGCGATAATATCGGCCCTCACTCTGATATCCCGGCACCCGATATGTACACCAACGCGCAGACCATGGCGTGGATTTACGACACCTATGATGTGATGCATCCGCGACGCAATAACCGTCCGGTGGTGACCGGTAAACCGGTCGAACTGGGTGGTTCGCTGGGACGGCGTGAAGCGACTGCACGTGGCGCACTCTACGCCACGCAGCGTTTCCTTGAGCAGACTACGTTGTGTGGTTTTCAAAGCGTTACCGGTGCGCGTGTCGTGGTGCAGGGGTTTGGTAACGTGGGTGCGATCGCGGCTCAGTTATTTAATGAGGCGGGGGCAGTTGTGGTTGGTGTGAGTGATAGCCAGGGCGGTATCTATGATGAGCGAGGGCTGGATATTGAAGCGGTGATCGCATACAAACAGATACACCGTACGGTGGTCGGTGTGCCGGATACGATGTCGGTAACAAATGAAGATTTACTGGAGCTGGATTGTGACATTCTGATTCCCGCGGCGCAGAGTAATCAGATCCATAAAGGTAATGCAGCGCGCATCAAAGCAAAACTGGTGGTGGAAGCGGCCAATGGTCCAACCACGCCGGGTGCCGATGAAATTCTGTTTAACAACGATGTCTGTCTTTTGCCCGACATTCTGGTGAATGCCGGTGGTGTGGTGGTGAGTTATTACGAGTGGGTGCAGAACTTCGAAAATGAGCAGTGGGAGCTGGATGTTGTTAATCGCAAGTTGCAGCATAAAATAGATAAGGCGGTCGATCGGGTAGTGGATCGTTGGGGTAGTTTGTCGGCAGCAACACAGCATGAGCCTCTCGTTGAGAGTGATGGTGAGCCATGTCACTGCATGCCTGTTGATCTACGGACTGCGGCGCTGGTGGTGTCGATTGAGCATCTGGTTAAGGTGACGTTGGCACGCGGTATCTGGCCTTAAAACGGGGCTAACAGGATTGCTTTAATTGCCGATAGCTTGAAAGGCAGCGGTTAGTTTTAATTGGATTTTAATCAGGGAGTTGCAATGAGCGAACGTACCATGAATATTGCGGATCTTGCTGTGACCTTTATTGAGCCCTCATCTACTCAGCGAAAAGTGATTGCAGGGCATCTCAATAAACTGGGGTTGAGCAAGGTTGACTGGTTTAATGATGGCGAGTCGGCATTGAAAGATATGCATCAGTATCAACCGGATTTAGTGGTTAGCGCAATGCACCTGCCGGACATGAGTGGCACTGAACTCGTACAAAAAATGCGCGCGGATGACACGCTTGAGCATATCCCGTTTATGGTTGTCTCCAGTGAGCATTCAGACTACTACCTGGAACCGGCGCGACAGGCTGGGGTTGTTGCGATTCTTTCTAAGCCGTTTGATCCCGACGAGTTAAAAAAGGCGCTCTATTCAACGCTGGAGTTTATCGAACCAGAAAATCTGGAGCTGGAAGAGATCGAGCTTGATGAGTTGTTGGTGTTAGTCGTGGATGATAGTTCAACCGCACGTAAACACATTTGCCGTGTATTAAATAATCTGGGCATTATTAATATTGTGCAGGCGGTAAATGGTAAAGAAGCGCTTGAGGTGATGGAGCATCAGTTGTTTGATCTGGTTGTGACTGATTACAATATGCCGGAAATGGATGGCCAGGAATTAACGCGCTATGTGCGTGAAAAAGGGCTGCAGAAATCGATTCCGATTTTAATGGTGACCAGTGAAGCGAACAGCAGTCAACTGGCAGGTGTTAAGCAGGCAGGGGTATCGGCGCTGTGCGATAAGCCATTTGAGCCGGGTGAAGTCAGATCGTTGATTACAAAAATTCTGAGTGAGTAATCAGTCATGAATGAAGTGACTCCAATCGATAACATTAGTGGTTATCATGCGCACGTCTATTTTGATCAGGATACGCTTGAGCAGGCTCAGCAGTTGTGTGAAAACGCAGCTGAGCTTTTTGAGATTGAGATGGGGCGTGTACATCAAAAACCGGTTGGCCCTCATCCATGCTGGAGCTGTCAGTTAGCCTTCTCCCCACAGCAGTTTTCAGAGGTGATGCCGTGGTTGGCACTGAACCGTGCCGGTTTGACTGTGTTTGTACATCCACAGACGGGCGATGACCTGCGTGACCATCGTGACTATGCGATGTGGATGGGAACGGTTGAGGCGCTCGATCTCAGTATCTTTACTCAATAGCATTTATCGCTTAATTAAATCAAAAAAACCAATGGACCAACAATTCAATACAAGTTTTATTGAGGCACCACAGTGAGTCGTCTGCTGATTCTGCTTTTGCTGACAGCTAGTTTTGTGGTGACGCCGATTGTTGCGGGTGAGATTTTCAAATGCCGAGATGCGATGGGGCGTGTAGCCTTTCAGGATCATCCTTGTCATCGAGCTGATAAAGAAGAGCGGCTTATTCTTGCGCCGTCTCACGCTCCTGCTACGACTGCTGGCACTGAGCCAACTTTAGCAACACCGATTAAACCTGAAAAGCGGCAGGCGGATAGTAAAAGTTTTGCATGGAGACTTTCAAAGGGAAAGCAGCAGGGTTATTTAATGGGATCGATTCATTTCGGTAAGGCGTCAATGTACCCATTACCTCTCACACTACTGAATGCCTTTAAAGGTTCTGATGCATTAGTGGTCGAGGCAAATGTGGTGGATGCGGATGCCTCAACCATGGCTCACATGATGATGAGTGCGGGTGTCTATAGCGATGGCACAACATTAAAAGAAGTGCTGGGTGCTGATCTCTGGGGGGAGTTGGGTGTTACTTCCACGGCGCTGGGTATTCCTGTTTCGATGCTGGAAGGGATGAAGCCATGGTTTGCCTCGATGACATTAACCGCGATGGTGTTGAAGGGTATTGGTCTTGATGAGTCGCTGGGGATTGATCGACACTTTTTAGATATGGCAAAGGCACAGCACAAACCCATTCGTGAACTGGAATCGGTGCAGCAGCAGTTGACGCTGCTCAGTGGTTTGCCTCAGAAGGTTCAAATCGTGATGTTAAAGCAGACGCTTAAAGATGTGGCAGTTGCTGATGCCTATTTTGATACGATGTTGAAGGCGTGGCAGGGCGGTGATGTGCAGGCATTGAATCGGCTGTTTGTAGATGAAGGGTTAAAGAGTGACGAGAGTGGTGAGCTTAATCGGGTAATGAACACTGACCGAAATATTACGATGGCAAAGAAAATTGATGAGATGTTAATAAAGGGTTGTCACTGTTTTGTAGTGGTGGGCGCCGGCCACCTTGGTGGCGAGGCGGGAATGATTAAGCTATTGCAGGCTAAGGGGTATGAGGTTGAACAGCTATGATGCATCAGCGTCAGGCAATGTTTTACCCGCATTAAGAATTCCATTAGGATCAAACTGCTGTTTAATTTGACGCATTAAACCAAGTGTCACTTCATCAATCTCACGCGCGACAAACTCGCGTTTGACGATACCAACGCCATGCTCGCCGGAGATGGTGCCGTTGAGTTTTAGTACCAAATTAAAGACTGCATCAAGGCACGCTTCTGCGTCGCGCATCTGCTGCGGGTCATCGGGATCGAGTAGCAGGTTGGTGTGTAGATTGCCGTTACCAGCGTGGCCAAAATTGACGATCGGAATGTTGTACTGTTTCGATAGCTGTTGCAGGCCGCGTGTCAGTTCCGGCAGGTGTGAGACCGGCACCACGATATCTTCATTGATCTTCTTGGGTGCGACGTTACGCAGTGCCGGTGATAGCGCCTTGCGCGTATTCCATAACGCCTGAATCTCTTCTTTGGTGGCGGCAGCGATTAGCTTGACCAGGCCATCGTTACGCGCCGCATCGCTGACCTTTTTAACAGCTTCGTCGAGACTGGCGCTAAGGCCGTCCACTTCAATCATTAGCATCGCGCCGGCCCCTTTGGGCAGGTCGGATTTTGAATAGTTACGGATCATCTCAATCGCAGTACCGTCGATAAACTCTAGCGCACAAGGAACAACCGCTTGCGCCATGATGGCGGAGACCGCGTGGGCTGCATCATCAATGGTGGCGTAGATCGCTTGTAGAGTACGTTTGGCCTCGGGCAGTGGCGTCAGTTTTAGCGTGGCTTCGGTGATGATGGCGAGCGTTCCTTCGGAGCCGATCAACAGGCGTGTCAGGTCATAACCGACCACCCCTTTGGTGGTGTAGACGCCGCAGCGGATCTCGCGTCCGTCGCCGGTGATCGCGCGTAGTCCGAGGGTGTTTTCGCGTGGTGTGCCGTACTTGACTGCGCGTGGCCCAGAGGAGTTGTAGGCGAGGTTGCCGCCGATGGTGCAGACCGCCGCACTTGTGGGGTCGGGTGGCCAGAAAAAACCGTGTTCGCCGGCGGCCTTTTGAACCTCCTGGTTGGTGACGCCGGGGGTGACCACGATGACGCGATTGGCGGGGTCAACCTTGATGATTTCGCGCATGCGTTCAAACGATAGCACCACGCCGCCGAATAGCGGCACGGTCGCGCCAGTGGTGCCGGTGCCTTTGCCACGTGCGGTGAGCGCTATTTTATGCTGATTACAGAGCCGAACGATCTTGACGGTTTGATCATGATCTTGCGGAAATAGCACCGCTTCAGGCATTGCCTCGCGGCGACTGTTGTCGTAACCGTAGGGCAGGCAATCTGCCGGATCGTGTAGCAGGTTTTCATCGCCGACGATGGCGCGCAATGAAGCCAGTAGTTGAGGTGTCATCGCTTGTTATGGTTCGATGTATTCAAAAACTTTTACGATGCCCTGTACGCCTTTCACATGTTGCACGGTTTTGGCGGCAGCATCGCCTTCGTCGCGCGTCACCAGTCCCATCAGGTAGACCACGCCACGCTCACTAATCACCTTAACGTAAGTACTGCTGACACCCTTGGTACTTAGTAGTGAACTTTTGGCTTTAAAGGTGATGGCGGTGTCATTATTTTGTACCTTTAGGCCAATCACTTCGGTAATTTTTATTTCGTTGTTGACCTGTTTCACCTTCATCTGCTGGCGTGCGTGAGCGGCGGCGCGTTTGCGATGTTGTTCGCTGGGTACTTGTCCTACCAGTAGTGCTACACCGTTAAAGACAGTGGCTTTGATGCGGGAGTTTTTCATTAACTTTAGATCTTTGTGGATGGCGTTATTGATTTTGCGTTCGCTGGTCTGGTCATCCAGGATGGTGCCAGCAGAGCGGCGGTCGTGGGCAACGAGGGCGCTAGTAGCCGCACCTGCCACAAGGACTGGCGCGCAGCCCTGTAGCGATGTGACAATGAGCAGGGTCGCAAGGGTGGCAGTGATGAGTCTCTTCACAATCAATTCTCCTGTCCCAGTAGCTGGTAGTCGATCAGGTCGCAAAGGCAGTGGATGGTCAGCAGGTGAACCTCCTGAATGCGGGCGGTGCTGTCTGCCGGTACGCGGATTTCGATGTCGTGTTCATGCAGGATCTTAGCGATTTCGCCACCGTCTCGGCCGGTAAAGGCGATCACGTTCATTTCGCGTTCGTGTGCGGCATGGATGGCATTGACGACATTCTCTGAATTACCGCTGGTGGAGATGCCAAGCAGTACGTCACCGGGTTGTCCCAGTGCGCGAGTCTGTTTGGAGAAGATTTCGCTGAATGAGTAGTCGTTGGCGATTGAGGTGATGGTCGAGGAATCGGTGGTGAGCGCAATACAGGGCAGACCGGGGCGTTCCATCTCGAAGCGATTAAGCAGTTCGGATGAGAAGTGCTGTGCATCAGCTGCTGAGCCGCCATTACCACAGGCGAGTATTTTTCCTTCGTTAAGCAGGCAGGCGGTTAAAACATCCGCCGCGGTTACGATCGGTTGTGAGAGTACTTCTGCTGACTGTAGTTTGGTTTCAACGCTGTCATTAAAGATGCGTTTGATACGTGTGGCGTGATCCATAAGGGCGGTGCTGTCTCTTAAATTATCGTCTGCTGACTAATGTTGGGCCTGAAAAGCGTCCTGTATCCACTGAATATTGTCCGATGGTGTGGCCGCCTGCGTCTCAGCATGTATGGCAATCACATCAAAACGGGCTGGCTGTCTGGCCGCTTGCCGGTTTTCCTGCAAATAGTGTAACGCACTCACGATTAACTTGTCTTGTTTACGCCGATCGACGCTGGCGTGTGCGCCGCCAAAATGCTGGCTACGACGATAGCGCACTTCGATGAAGACGATGCTGTCGCGGTGCTGCATGATTAGATCGATTTCGCCGCGTCGGCAGCGGTAGTTGCGCGTGATGAGTGTGAGTCCCTGCTGCTGCAGGTAGTTAAGCGCGATCGTCTCGGCAGCGTCGCCACTGGTTTGTGTTTTGCCCATGATGCCTTCCTTGGCGTGGCCCTGATTGGTCCAGGTCTGATCCGGGTCTGATTCAGGTTTGATTAGCGTTAGAGCGGCCGTGCGATGCCTCGTTTAAAGCGTGCCCACGGTAACTGTCGGAAAATGCGATTAGATTCGTCCAGGCTCAGCGTGCCCGTTTCGCCTCTGTAGCGCTCATAACGGAATGTCGCCATGTGTCTGACCTGTGGAATCAGGTTGTAGGCATCGATTCCCATCGCATAAAAGCGGGTGTATTGGTTATTTTTTTCTGGCCAAAGTTGCTGGATGCGCTGGTTCAGCTCGTTCTCTTCACGATTGCGGCTAAGCACCCATGGGATGTCGCAGAAGGTGATCTGATCGAGATCGCGGTTTGCTTCTTTGTCGAGGTGGCCGGAGTAGAGATGTGAGGTGGCGTAGACGGGTAAATCACCGGCGTAATGAAATTTGAGTTGTGGTTTGATCAACCTTGCCTGGCGCGGGAAGGCGACCATCAAGATAAAATCAGCATCCTGGCGGCGGCGCGGCTCAAATTTTAGCTTGGTACCGAGCAGCTGTTGCAGTTCCTTTTTGCGGCGCTGGCTTTCGTCGATATTAAGCAGATTACGCAGCGGTTCTGAAAAGTCATTTTTACTCGAGGCGTAGGTCTGCTGTTCTGCCATGGTGCCGTTTAGCGCCTCCCAGCTATCGTTAAAGGCGCGCAGGATACGTGCGCCCCATTCGCCTTCTGGCACAATTGCGAGTGCCTGATTGTAGCCGTCGAGCCAGGCACGTTCTGCCAGCTGGCGCGCCTCATCTTCGGGCGCGAGGCCGAACTGATAGAGGTTTTCAGTGAGTGCTTCAGGGTTGCCGCTGTAGTTAAGCGTCAGGGTGGGGACGGCAGCATCGCCTTCATTGATCAGGCTCTCGACGTTGGCTTTATTGAGTGGCCCGACAATAAATTCGGCACCGTCATTGATCGCCTGCTGGTACTGCTCAACGGCGCTGCTCCCTTTGGCGGTCGTGTCGTAGAGGCGAATCGATGAGGGTGTCTGACTATTTTTCCTGTCGAAATGGGCGGCAAAAAAACCATCACGAATAATTTCGGCGGGACCTGCAAAGTTGCCACTCATCGGGAGTAGTAGTGCGATTTTCTCGGGGTGAGCCAGTGCGCCACTCTGCCAGGCATTGATCGAGGCGAGGATGTTTTCTGAGACATTAATGTTCGGGTAATTCTGGTGCCAGGTGGCCAGCGTGTTGTTCAGTGCCGCGCCGCTGATCGGCTCTTCGCGCTGGGTGCTTTTGGCCAGCAGGGCAAGTTCCAGCCAGCCGCTGAGTGAGTCGGGTGGCGGATCGATGCGTAGTTGTTGCAGCATGGTCTCTGACAGCATCATCAGCGACTGCCAGATCAGGAGTTGGTTGTCTTCAATCTCGCTGGCGGGTATCGGCGGCGCGTCGATTGGTGCGACGAGGTAGGGCTCCCGCTGGATGTATTCACGCACGGCTTCGATCAGGTTGCCGGCACGGCTATAGGCCTGCGCGCGGAGCATGTGGTAGAGGGCGCGTTGTTCGTTGCTGGTGAGTGGTGACGGTGCTTGCTGGAGCGCTTCAAGCGCCGTGGCCGGGTTTGACTCGGCCAGTGCGATGCGTGCAGCAAGCAGGTTGATGTCCAGTTGTTGTGTTGCGCTAAGGCCATCGCGGCTGATGACTTGTAATGCGCGTTTCGCCTGAGCAATGTAATTGCCGTTGAGTAGCATGCTGGTCGCTTTCATCTGAAAGTCGGCGCGTGTTTCGGCAGGGGCAATCAGGGCAAGTTGTTTATAGGCATTGCCCGCGGCTTCGTAATAGCCTTCCTGTGCGGCATTTTCAGCGAATTTTATCAGCGCCGCGGTATCATGTTGGCGATTATCATCTGGCGTTGTCGAACAACCAACGATGGCGGTAACGATAACGATGGATGCAGCAAGGCTTCGAAAACAGTGAGAGCGGCTGGTCATTGTTTGAGACTGGATTCCTGTGCCCGGTGAGGTGCGGGCTCTGTTAAAATGAGCGCCAATGGTGACTCGACTTTAAAAGTTTGCGGTCAGAGTCATCAGTGATTGGCAGTCAATTATCGACATAAAAGTCGCTTACTGTTGCTGGTTATTACTATAACTAAGTCGTTGGGGGTTGTCAGTGTCAATTATTAGTGGCGCATTGTACGTGGTGGCGACACCGATCGGCAATTTGGGTGATATCAGTGCGCGTGCGCTTGAGGTGTTGAGTGATGTGGCGGTGATTGCGGCGGAGGATACACGTCACAGCGGTAAGTTGCTGCACCATTTTGGCGTCAAAACACCGACGATAGCATTGCATGATCATAATGAACGCACAGTGAGTGAATCGATTGTGGCGCGTCTGCAGGCAGGTGAGGCGGTGGCGTTGGTGAGTGACGCAGGGACGCCGCTGATCAGTGATCCCGGTTATCACCTGGTGGCGCAGGCGCGTGCGGCCGGGTGCCAGGTGGTGCCTGTGCCGGGCGCTAGTGCGCTGTTGGCGGCGCTGTCGGCCTCAGGGCTGCCGAGTGACCGTTTTACCTTTGAAGGCTTCCTGCCAGCGAAGGCGGGTGCGCGCAGCGCAAAACTTGAAGCGCTGTGTGATGATCCGCGTACCTTGGTCTTTTATGAGGCGCCGCACCGTATCGAAGAGTCGATTAGTGCGATGGCCGCAGTGTTTGGCGGTGAACGTTCGGCGGTGATTGCGCGTGAATTGACCAAGACCTTTGAAACCATCCACGGTGATACCCTGGCTGAGCTGGTGAAGTGGCTGGCGGCAGATGCGAACCAGCGCAAAGGGGAGTTTGTGGTGATGGTGGGCGGCGCAGCAGCTGTGGAGCAGTTGGTCGACGCGCAGGCCGAGCGGGTGCTGCGACTGCTACTGGAGGAGGTGTCACTCAAACAGGCGGCGGCTTTGGCGGCGAAGATCACCGGGGTGAAAAAGAATCTGCTTTATCAATTTGCGCTGGATCTGGCACGTTAGCGTCGTTATTTATTGAGTTTTACCTGATTTCTTCTTTGCGCTTTGCACGGTTCCCCTGTATCTTGCGCAGCGAGAGTTGGCCAGGCAATCGCTGTTCGATCATTTCGGTGATCGGGTGGAGGAAAGTCCGGGCTCCATAGGGCAGAGTGCCAGGTAACGCCTGGGCGGTGAGAACCGACGGCCAGTGCAACAGAAAGATACCGCCTGCTTTGGCAGGTAAGGGTGAAATGGTGCGGTAAGAGCGCACCGCGTGACTGGTAACAGTAACGGCATGGTAAACCCCACTCGGAGCAAGACCAAATAGGGGAACGTATGGCGCGGCCCGCGTTGTTCCCGGGTAGGTTGCATGAGGTGTGTGGCGACGCACATCCCAGATGAATGATTGTCCACGACAGAACCCGGCTTATCGGCCAGCTCTCACCTTTATTTTTCTTTGGTAACAGTCGGTTACTGAGGATTGTATCGCTCACCCGCAAAGTTTTACGGGCGAGCGACTTTGCTTTAGCTACCTTTTTTCTTTGCCTGCACCTTCTTTTCCCAATCAAGCGCGGTCTGCGTGATCAGTTCAAGGTCATTGTGTTGTGGTTGCCAGCGGAGGGTTTCGCGAATTTTGCTGGCGGCGGCGATCAGTGCGGGTGGATCACCTGCGCGACGCGGCTCTTCGACGATCTTAATTGGGCTGCCGTGACATTTTTCAACGGCATCAAGTACCTGGCGCACGCTGAAGCCACTGCCGTAGCCGCAGTTGAGGGTGGTCGATTCGCCGCCAGCGCGGAGATAGTCAAGCGCCTTGAGATGGGCGCTGGCGAGGTCATCCACATGAATGTAATCACGTACACCCGTACCATCCTCGGTCGGGTAGTCGGTGCCGAAGATCGCCACCTGCTCACGTGCGCCGGTCGCCACTTCGCAGGCGACTTTGATCAGGTGAGTGGCCTCAGGGGTTGATTGGCCTATCTGACCTTCAATATTGGCCCCTGCGACATTGAAGTAGCGTAGCACGACGTAACGCAGATCGCAGGCGGCGGCCAGGTCGCGCAGCATCCATTCGCTCATTAGTTTAGAGGTACCGTAGGGATTGATCGGAACCAGGGGTGTTTCTTCGGAGGCTGGCAATTCATCTGGAATGCCATAGACTGCGGCCGTCGATGAAAAGATGAAATGCGAAACTCCAGCTTTTTGACAGCAATCCAGCAGGTTACGTGTGTTGCAGGTGTTGTTGCCGTAGTATTTCATTGGGTCGCTGACCGATTCAGGAACGACGATGTTGGCTGCAAAATGCAGTACCGCACCGATGTTATGGTCTTTAAGGATTTGACTGACCAGTGCCTGATCGCCTGTATTGCCAATAATCAAATCGCCGTAGAGAACTGACTCTTTGAATCCGGTAGAGAGGTTGTCGAGTACCACCAGCCGGTGACCTGCTTCGCCAAGTTGGCGAACGACGTGGCTACCAATGTAACCTGCACCGCCTGTGACCAATATTCCTTGTTGCGCCATTTACTGTCCCTCGGTTCTGAATTTGATGGTTATTAAAATGATAGCATTGAATCATCTTGTGTGTATTGCAAGAGGACGGATGATATAGCAGTCATATTTAGTGGCGCTTAATTTAGTGCTGCCAGGGTGAAAAGTAAAAAACAGGTTTTAAGAAAAAATCACAATTTTCATTACTTTGATGAACTATTTAGTTGACAATAGGGTGCTTCATGAGCAGAATAAGCCGCTTGCATTTTTGGAGGGGTTCCCGAGTGGCCAAAGGGATCAGACTGTAAATCTGACGGTTCATCCTTCGGAGGTTCGAATCCTCCCCCCTCCACCAAAATAATTAAGGTGTAAGTGCTAGGTTGACATAAGCGGGTGTAGTTCAATGGTAGAACGTCAGCCTTCCAAGCTGAACACGTGGGTTCGATTCCCATCACCCGCTCCATCTGTAAGATGGGTGGCAGTTTAGTTGAGTTGGTTTTGCCTGTGATGGGCGGGTAAGCGCCCATATAGCTCAGGTGGTAGAGCACTCCCTTGGTAAGGGAGAGGTCACCGGTTCGACTCCGGTTATGGGCTCCATATAATTGAAAGTATGGTGTTTTTTTATTTTTTTGGCGTGTGCTAGTAATTTAGCTATTGGGAGACAATCGCGATGTCTAAGGAAAAGTTTGAACGTAATAAGCCACATGTAAATGTGGGCACGATTGGTCACGTTGATCATGGTAAAACAACACTGACAGCGGCGCTGACAGTGACTCAGGCAAAGAAATTTGGTGGTGACTCTAAGGGTTACGATCAGATTGATAGTGCTCCTGAAGAACGCGCACGTGGGATCACGATTGCGACCGCTCACGTAGAATATGAATCTGAAAATCGTCACTACGCACACGTTGATTGCCCTGGACATGCTGATTATGTGAAAAATATGATCACTGGTGCTGCGCAGATGGATGGCGCGATTCTGGTTTGTTCTGCTGCTGATGGCCCAATGCCTCAGACGCGTGAGCACATCCTGCTAGCACGTCAGGTTGGTGTGCCTTATATCATTGTGTTCCTGAACAAGGCGGATATGGTTGATGATGAAGAGCTGCTCGAACTGGTCGAAATGGAAGTTCGTGAGCTGCTAGACAAGTATGATTTCCCTGGTGACGATACCCCAGTAATCATCGGTTCTGCATTAAAAGCATTAGAAGGCGACGACAGTGAAATCGGTACACAGGCGATTGACAAGTTGATCGAAGCGCTGGATACCTACATTCCTCAGCCAGAACGCGCTATTGACGGTGCTTTCCTGATGCCAGTAGAGGACGTGTTCTCTATTTCAGGGCGCGGTACTGTTGTGACCGGTCGTATCGAACAGGGTGTTGTTAAAGTCGGCGAAGAGATTGAGATTGTTGGTATTAAAGATACAATCAAGACCACTTGTACCGGTGTTGAAATGTTCCGTAAGCTGCTTGATCAGGGTGAAGCAGGCGATAACGTGGGTGTTCTACTGCGTGGAACCAAGCGTGAGGAAGTTGAGCGTGGCCAGGTTCTTTGTAAACCGGGTTCAATCAAGCCTCACACTAAGTTTGAAGCTGAAATCTACATTTTGAATAAAGATGAGGGTGGACGTCATACGCCATTCTTTCAGGGATATCGCCCGCAGTTTTACTTCCGTACTACGGATGTAACCGGTGCATGTGAACTTCCAGAGGGTGTTGAAATGGTAATGCCTGGTGACAATGTATCAATGGTTGTTACCTTGATTGCGCCGATCGCCATGACTGAAGGTCTACGTTTCGCGATTCGCGAAGGTGGACGTACTGTTGGTGCGGGTGTTGTTGCTAAAGTTATTGAGTAATCAATAAAGAAAAAAGTATACGAGTAAAAGATTGTGGTTTATTCGGAAGCATAGGTGTCGTAAGATGCCTATGCTTTGTTTTACTTGCAGGTTTTACACGTTGAAGTAGTTAAAATAGGCCAGTAGCTCAATTGGCAGAGCGGCGGT
>Ga0316204_10002470_pt1 | contig 41600 bp, 38 predicted proteins | sample 6monrhotite_MG_2_FD_205661 | JGI IMG/M metagenome (GOLD analysis project Ga0316204, IMG submission 205661) | Microbial mat bacterial communities from mineral coupon in-situ incubated in ocean water Damariscotta River, Maine, United States -... | ecosystem: Environmental > Aquatic > Marine >...
TGAAACTGGCTTTGAAGACGAACTTGGTGCCCGTTGGTTCACAGGCTTTGGCGATTTTATCGGCCATCATGCGGGCATGATCGAAGGATTCTAGCTGACACGGCCCTGCGATCAGCACGATCGGGGTCTTGCCGCCGATCTCGATGCCTTTGACTGTGACGCTCATCCCTGATCCTTTAGGGCTGTTTCGATGCGGGGGATGTCTTCGGGGTTGTTAAGCTCCCAAAACACGCGGCCTTTTGCGTCAACTTCGACGCAGCGAATTGGATAGCCGTTCTCTAGAAACCGAAGCTGTTCCAGCCCTTCCAATTCCTCGAGCGGACCTGGTTGCCAGCTGCCATATGCCGCCAATGCTGCGGGGCGATAGGCATAGACGCCGACGTGGTGAAAAACCGGAACTGGGGCGGAAATGGGCTTATTAGGGTCTATATAGGGGATGACCTCTTTCGAGAAATAGAGAGCATTGCGCGCCTGATCGAAGGTGGCCGTAGTGCCGCCAACGCGGCCGTTTTTGCGGTCTTCAAGGAAGTGCCCATAGGTGAGAGGGTCGCACCGAAGAACCGGCGTAGCCATTTGCACCTGAAAGTCGCGCTTCATGTCTTCAACTAAGGCTTCGATAAACCACGGCGGGGTCAGGGGTGCATCGCCTTGTAGGTTGACGACTATATCGGCCTGAATACCTTGGTTAGACACTGCTTGGGCGCATCGTTCGGTGCCGTTGTGACAGGTCGAAGGCGTCATAATCACGTCCGCACCGAAGGTTTCGGACATCTGGGATATCCGGTCGTCATCTGTCGCTATATAGACGGCGTCGATGCCGGAAACACGCTGCGCGGCCTCCCATGTCATTTGGATCAGGGATTTTTGCGAGCCATCTGGCAGCGTCAGCATCGCCAACGGCTTGCCGGGGAAACGGGATGAGGCAAAACGGGCCGGAATGATGATCACAGTGTGCATGCCGCTATTTAGAGGGAACGCTACAGGAAATGCCAGAGATTTGAACTGCCCCTTGCAGACTCAGATCAACCTGCGTATATGGCGTTCAACAGCGGTGCGCTGGTCCACACGGGATTGACGCTCCACCGGGAAATACCAACGGGCCGCGTGCCCGTTTTTTTGTGCTTGGACGATATGACTAACGATTTGATAGCAAAAGCAGCGATTGATCGCAGACTAGCCGAAATCATCACTCCGGTGATTGAGGATCTGGGATTCGAATTGGTGCGTGTCCGCCTAATGAGCGGGAAAACGTCGACTTTGCAGATCATGGCCGAACGGCCTGAGGGTGGCATCGAGGTCGATGATTGTGCGGCAATCTCGACTGGGATTAGTGCGGTTCTTGATGTTGAGGACCCGATCCTTGATGCCTACGCGCTTGAAGTTTCCAGCCCGGGAATTGACCGGCCTTTGACCCGTCTCAAAGATTTCGACATGTGGGTCGGCTATGAGACGAAGATTGAAACGACAGAGCTGATTGATGGCCGACGTCGTTTTCGTGGGGCCATTGCCGGCACTGAGAATGATGAAGTTCTGGTCACAATTGAGGATCAGGGTGAAGACATAACCATCGGTTTGAAATTCGACTGGCTTGAAGACGCCAAGTTGGTTTTGACCGAGGAGTTGATCCGCGATGTGCTGCGTGCCCGTAAGGACGCCGGACAGGTCGACGAAAAACAGTTTGATGAGATTGAAACCGTTCTTGACGGTGAAGACGAAGGATCGGCCTAAGGGCCTTTGAGAGAGGACACTTCGATGGCAATTACCTCTGCTAACCAGCTTGAGCTACTGCAAACCGCAGAAGCCGTGGCACGCGAGAAAATGATCGACCCGGGATTGGTTGTGGAGGCGATGGAAGAATCGCTCGCCCGTGCTGCCAAGTCTCGTTATGGCTCGGAAATGGACATTCGCGTGTCTATCGACCGCAAAACAGGTCGTGCGACGTTCACACGCGTTCGGACCGTCGTTGCGGAAGATGAGCTTGAGAATTATCAGGCTGAATTCACCGTCGCGCAGGCGAAGGACTACATGGAAAACCCATCGGTTGGTGACGTGTTCCAAGAAGAAGTTCCGCCGGTTGAACTGGGTCGGATTGCAGCGCAGTCCGCCAAGCAGGTTATTCTGCAGAAGGTTCGCGAAGCCGAGCGTGATCGCCAGTATGAAGAATTTATCGACCGCGAAGGCACGATCATCAACGGTCTTGTGAAGCGCGAAGAATACGGCAACGTGATCGTTGATGTGGGTCGTGGCGAAGCCATCCTGCGCCGCAACGAAAAAATCGGCCGTGAAAGCCACCGTCCGAATGACCGCGTGCGTGCCTACATTAAGGAAGTGCGTCGCGAAGTCCGTGGGCCTCAGATTTTCCTAAGTCGGACGGCGCCGGAATTCATGTCCGAGCTGTTCAAAATGGAAGTGCCCGAGATTTATGACGGCATTATCGAGATCAAAGCCGTTGCCCGTGATCCGGGTTCGCGCGCGAAGATTGCGGTGATTTCTTATGACAACGGTATTGATCCTGTCGGTGCCTGTGTTGGTATGCGCGGTAGCCGTGTTCAGGCTGTTGTGAACGAACTTCAAGGCGAAAAGATTGACATTATTCCTTGGAATGACGATCAGCCGACGTTCCTTGTGAACGCACTACAGCCTGCCGAAGTTTCGAAGGTTGTTCTCGACGAAGAAGCTGGCAAGATCGAAGTTGTTGTCCCAGACGAGCAATTGTCGCTGGCAATTGGGCGACGTGGTCAAAACGTGCGTCTTGCGTCTCAGTTGACTGGACTGGACATCGACATCATCACCGAAAGTGAAGATTCGATCCGCCGTCAGAAAGAATTCGAAGAACGCACTGGCTTGTTCATGGCGGCTTTGGATCTGGACGAATTTTTCGCTCAATTGTTGGTTTCCGAAGGTTTCACGACGCTCGAAGAAGTGGCCTACGTTGAAGTTGGCGAACTGTTGACGATCGACGGTGTTGATGACGGCACAGCATCCGAACTTCAGGCGCGTGCGCGGGATGTCTTGGAAGAACGTGCCCGCGTTGCAATCGAAGCTGCCCGTGAAATGGGTGTCGACGATAGCCTGTTCGGATTTGAAGGTCTTACACCTGATATGATCCTGGCGCTTGCACATGACGACGTGAAATCACTTGAAGATTTCGCAACTTGTGCGGACTGGGAATTGGCAGGCGGTTGGACAACCGTTGATGGCCAGCGCGTGAAGGACGACGGTATTCTTGAAAAATTCGATGTGTCGCTAGAGGACGCACAGAAATTTGTAATGGACGCACGTATTCAATTGGGTTGGGTCGATCCCGCTGACCTTGTTACCGAAGATGAAGGTGACGAGACCGAAGGCGACGCCGCCGAGGAGAGCGCCGAAGCCTAATTGGCTTTGGCGGGGTTCAATATGGCGCGCGGTGGCAAATCCGGCGAAAGTTCTGGTGATCCAGAACGCAAGTGCATCGTTTCTGGCGATGTTGAGCCTCAGCACGGCTTGATCAGATTTGTTGTCGGTCCCGACGATCAAATCGTGCCAGACATTCTTGGCAAGTTGCCAGGGCGTGGTATTTGGGTCAGTGCAGACAGCGCTTCACTTGAAGAAGCAGTCAAGAAGGGTCTCTTTAGCAAGGCCGCGCGTACCAAAGTTAAGGTGCAAGAAGGACTGGTTCAGGAAATCGACCGACAGCTCGCGCGACGGACGGTTGATCTGGTCTCATTGGCGCGCAAGACCGGCGAAGCCGTTGCGGGCTATGAGAAAGTCAAAGACTGGCTGGTCAAAGACTATGCAGACGTTTTGATCCAATCCTCGGATGGATCAGAACGTGGAAAATCAAAGCTGAGCACGCCTCATGACGGTGTGTTTATCGGCTGGCTGACCTCGGAAGAGCTGGGATTGGCATTTGGAAGACAAATCGTGATACATGCTGCGCTTGCCTCTGGTGGACTCACTTCACGTATTGTAGAGGAAGCGCAACGCCTTAAAGGCGTTCGCGGATATGACGGCGCCAAGGGGCGTCGGAAAGGGTAAGAAAGCTTTATGAGCGATAACGACGGCAAAAAACCATTGGGTCTACGTGGCGGTCCACGTTCTGGAAACGTTAAGCAGAGCTTCAGCCATGGGCGGACCAAAAGCGTTGTTGTAGAAACCAAGCGGAAACGTGTTGTGGTGCCCAAGCCGGGCGCAACAACGGCTTCAACAACCAAACCTTCGGGCAGAGGGTCAGCAGGCGGTTCTTCATCGAAGCGCCCCGCAGGCATTTCTGACGCAGAAATGGATCGTCGCATCAAGGCGCTTCACGCCGCTAAGGAACGCGAAGTAGAAGACGCCAAGAAACGCGAAGCAGACGAAAAAGAACGCGCCGAAAGCCGCGAACGTCGTCGTGCAGAAATTGACGCCCGCGAACGCGAGCAAAAAGAAGTCGAAGAAGCTGCGAAAGCCAAGGCCGAAACAGCCGAGCGTACAAAGCGCGAAGCCGAAGAAGCCACGGCCGCCAAAGCTGCGGAAGCGGCGGCTGCAAAAGCGGCGCCAACACCTAAGGCCGACGCTCAGCGCGAGGCCCCTCGTGGTGTTAACAAGCCAGCGCCAGCTGCGACGCCTCGTAAGAAAGAGCGTGAAGATGCCAACCGTGAAAATCGCAACAAAGGTCGCAATGATGGACGCCGTTCTGGCAAGCTGACACTGAACCAGGCTTTGGCCGGTGGTGGCGGACGCCAGAAATCAATGGCTGCAATGAAGCGCAAGCAAGAGCGCGCGCGCCAAAAAGCTATGGGTGGCGCACAAGAGCGTGAAAAGATCATCCGTGACGTTCAACTTCCCGAAGCGATCATGGTCGGAGAGCTTGCCAACCGTATGGCCGAGCGCGTTTCTGACGTTGTCAAAGAGCTCATGAAAATGGGCATGATGGTGACACAGAACCAAACCATCGACGCTGACACAGCCGAGCTGATCATCGAAGAATTTGGCCACAAGATCGTGCGTGTCTCTGACGCTGACGTTGAAGACGTGATCCAGCAAGACGTTGATAAAGACGAAGACCTTATGCCTCGTCCCCCTGTCATTACGATCATGGGCCACGTTGACCACGGTAAAACATCGCTTCTGGACGCCATTCGTGACGCCAAAGTTGTTGCCGGCGAAGCTGGTGGTATCACGCAGCACATCGGTGCCTATCAGGTGACCAACGAAGACGGCGTCACGCTGAGCTTCCTTGACACACCGGGACACGCTGCGTTTACGTCGATGCGATCTCGTGGTGCTCAGGTTACGGACATTGTTGTTCTTGTGGTTGCGGCCGACGATTCAGTTATGCCGCAGACGATCGAAGCGATTAACCACGCTAAGGCCGCGAATGTGCCAATGATCGTTGCGATCAACAAGATTGACCGTCCCGGCGCTGACCCAAACAAAGTGCGCGCCGAATTGCTTCAGCATGAAGTGGTTGTTGAGGCAATGTCTGGCGAAGTTCAGGACGTCGAAGTTTCGGCTATTACAGGTCAAGGTCTTGATCAGTTGCTTGAAGCCATCGCGCTACAGGCCGAAATTCTTGAGCTGAAAGCCAACCCAGATCGCGCTGCGACTGGTGCGGTTATCGAGGCTCAGCTTGATGTTGGTCGCGGTCCTGTTGCGACGGTTCTTATTCAGAACGGAACGCTTCGTCAGGGTGACATCTTTGTCGTCGGTGAGCAGTATGGTAAAGTTCGTGCGCTGATCAACGACAAGGGCGAGCGCGTCAAAGAAGCTGGTCCATCGGTTCCGGTTGAGGTTCTTGGCCTTAACGGTACACCCGAAGCTGGCGACGTTTTGAACGTGACAGAAACTGACGCCCAAGCGCGTGAGATTGCTGAATACCGTGCTGACGTTGCAAAAGAGAAGCGTGCCGCCGCCGGCGCTGCGACGACTCTGGAACAGTTGATGCAAAAGGCGAAAGAAAACGAAACGCTGACCGAGATGCCAATCTTGGTGAAGACAGACGTTCAGGGATCCGCAGAAGCCATCGTTCAGGCGATGGAGAAAATCGGCAACGACGAAGTGCGCGTGCGCGTTCTTCATTCGGGTGTTGGCGCGATCACGGAAACAGACATCGGCCTAGCCGAAGCGTCTGGAGCGCCGGTCTTTGGCTTCAACGTTCGTGCAAACGCATCTGCGCGGAATTCGGCAAACCAAAAGGGCGTCGAAGTTCGCTACTACAGCGTGATCTACGATTTGGTTGACGACGTGAAAGCGGCTGCATCGGGTCTGTTGTCTGCCGAAATTCGCGAAAAGTTCATCGGTTACTCTGAGATCAAAGAGGTCTTCAAGGTCTCTGGCGTCGGCAAAGTCGCGGGTTGCTTGGTCACCGAAGGCGTTGCACGTCGTTCGGCTGGCGTGCGCTTGCTGCGTGACAACGTTGTGATCCACGAAGGCACACTGAAAACTCTGAAGCGCTTCAAGGATGAAGTTGCCGAAGTTCAGTCAGGCCAAGAATGCGGTATGGCGTTTGAGAATTACGAAGACATCCGCGCCAAGGACGTTATCGAAATCTTCGAGCGTGAAGAAGTCGAACGTAACCTCGACTAGGGTTAAACTGACTATAGATTCAAAAAGGGCGCCTGATTGGGCGCCCTTTTTTATAGTCAAAACCTTGTGCGAAACACTGCACCTAGCGGATTGCCCTAAGCGACGGGCATTCCAACATACACACGCGTACCGATACGAACGGCGATTTTACCGTCCTCAAGTGTGCGGACAAGGATGCCCTGCACAAGCGATCGGCTACCAGTGATGATAGTCTTAAGCATTTCAATGTTCCCAATGTATAAGCCCGCATTCGGCAGAAAAACGGGTAGTCCCCCAGATCTGATCCTCGGAGAGTGATCCGAATTCCGTTAACGTCAAGTTAACGGACAGACTCGAGTCGGTCGAGAAGAATTGTGCTGAAACTACAGCCAATCACGCAAAATTGGGACTATTGGTTCGTCTGCAGGGGGCATGGGGTAGTCTCTTAGGTGATTAGGGCGCACCCATTTCAGGTTCTGACCTTCTTTGCCCTGCGGGATGCCCTCCCATTTTCGACAGGCGAAAAGTGGCATCAGAAGGTGGAAGTCTTCGTAAGAATGGCTGGCGAAGGTCAATGGGGCAAGGCAACTTGACCACGTGTTGATCCCGAGTTCTTCTTGAAGCTCACGTATCAGGGCTTGTTCGGGGGTCTCACCGACCTCGATCTTGCCGCCCGGAAATTCCCAGAGACCTTCCATCGATTTGCCCTTGGGGCGCTGCGCCAAAAGAACGCGCCCGTCGACATCGATCAAAGCTGCGGCGGAAACATAAACGACCTTCATGATCGGTAGTCGGCGTTGATGGTGATGTATTGATGGGTCAGATCGCAGGTCCAAACCTTTGCCGTGCCGGTGCCAAGACCAAGATCGACGCCGATCTTAAGGTCTTGCTGCTTCATGTAGGATGCGCCGTCGTCTTCTGTATAGCTTTGCGCCACCCAACCGTTTTCCGCCACCACGATATCCCCAAACCGGATCGTCAGAAGGTCGCGATCCGCGGCGGCGCCGGATTTGCCGATGGCCATGACAATGCGACCCCAGTTTGGGTCTTCGCCGGCAATTGCCGTTTTCACCAAGGGCGAATTTGCAATTGAAAGGGCATGGGTACGGGCGTCGGCGTCCGTTGCCGCGCCTGTGATTTCAACCTCGACGAACTTTGTCGCGCCTTCGCCGTCCCGCACGACTTGGTGGGCAAGATCAAGCATCACGCCGTGAAGCGCGCCTTTGAAGGCAGAGGAATCGACTACAACGTCGGCGTTTGAGGCCCCGGTTGCCGCCATAAGAAGTGTATCCGAGGTCGACGTATCGCTGTCGACGGTGATCGAATTGAACGTCACCTCGGTCAAATCGGACAGCATGGATTGCAGGTCTGGCTGATTGATTTTCGCGTCCGTGAAGATATAGACCAGCATCGTGGCCATATCCGGCGCGATCATGCCCGACCCTTTTGCGATGCCCGCGATGTGGACGGTGCGACCGTTGACGTCGATTGCAGCCGACGACCCCTTGGCGAAGGTGTCCGTGGTCATGATGGCTTTGGCCGCGTCGGCCAGGCCGGTTTCGGATAGGGTCTGGGTCAGTTCAGCGATCTTTGCGTTGATGCGTTCATGCGGCAATCGTTCGCCAATCACACCGGTTGAGCTTGTGAAAACGCGCTCGGCCGGTAGGCCGGTTTCCGACGCAACAGCCTCGCATATTGCGCGCACGGATTGATCGCCTGCGCGCCCTGTGAAGGCGTTTGAATTGCCTGAATTGACGATGATTGCAGCGCCGCATTCGCTGTGGCTGCCGATTTTACGTTGACAATCCAACACGTTAGAAGACCGCGTCGCTGATTTCGTGAACGTCCCTGCAATGACAGACCCAGCGTCCAGAACGGCAAGCATGACGTCCGTGCGACCCTGATACTTGACGCCAGCCTCTGCGGTTGCAAAGCGTACGCCGTCAATAACCGGCAAGTCTGGAAAGCCCGCAGGGGCCAGCGGGGATACGGGCAGATCGGCCATGCTTACTTCTCCAACAGGGTTGAATCAGACAGGACTGAGGTGTCAAAATCGTCTGGCACCAAGCGTTCAATCTCGGCCGTTTCGCGAAGATCGCCGATCACCAAATCAAGCGCGGCCCCGCCGAGTTCGTCAGACAATTCCTCGGACACGTCATCCAAAGACGGCGGCACCACGGGGCGCGTGTCGTTTAGCTTTATGATGTGCCATCCGAATTTGGTTTGGACGGGCTGTGACCTGGCGCCGGTTTCCATGGCGGCGACCGCCGCATCAAACGGGCCGACCATAGCACCGCGCCCGAACCAGCCAAGCGATCCTCCACTCGTGCTCGAAGGGCCGGTTGAGTAAATCTTGGCAGCTTCGGCGAAATCCAAACCTCCGTCCAGTTCGGCCTGTAAATCGGTTGCCTCAGCCTCGGTTGCGACCAAAATATGCGAGGCGTTGTATTCAAGCCCAAGGTCCGCGTCGATGTAGGCGTCTTGATAGGCGGCCTGAATGGCGTCTTCAGACACGTATTCATCATAAATATTCTGCACTGCGAGGCCAGATTTTAGATCGCGTTCTGCGTTTTCAACACCAAAAACGACGCGGGCAGGGGCGTCACCTGTCAGCATATTGGCAAGCAGTGTTTGTTCGACCAATTGGCTATAAAGGGCGGGGAAAAGGATGTCGTCAGGGTAGTCGCGGAATTGATCCGGCAATTCTTCGCGCAGCAATATCATGTGGCCCAACGTGATCTTATGCCCGTTGACCGTCGCGATCACCATGCCTGCGTCTGGCGCGTCTTGCGCCATCGCTTGGGGTCCATAGGCCATGATGGCCAATCCTAAAGCGGCGAATTTGATACGGTTACCCATTGAATTATCCCTTTGTGTGTTGGCGATTTCTTGCCTGACGTTGACACTGTCTATCGGGCCGCTTACATCGCTTTTAGGCCTTAAAAATCGTTATCCGAACCCTTGTATGTGGGAACTCAGAAACGGGCAACAGGCAGACTAGTTTGAATCATTTGATCACGCGGAGAAAGCATGCTTGGTTTTGGAAAAATCGCCAAAAAGATCTTTGGGACACCCAACGATCGTAAAGTTAAGGCGACGCAGGCGATCGTTGATCAAGTCAATGCTTTGGAGCCTGAATTTGAAAAGCTGACGGATGAACAGCTGATCGAGAAAACCAAGGAATTCAAACAACGGGTTGCAGACGGAGAAGATCTGGACGCGCTTCTGCCCGAGGCATTTGCGAACTGTCGTGAGGGCGCGCGCCGTGCGCTTGGTCTTCGCGCGTTTGATGTGCAGTTGATGGGGGGGATATTCCTCCATGAGGGCAATATCTCGGAAATGAAAACAGGCGAGGGTAAAACCCTTGTGGCCACATTCCCCGCGTATCTTAATGCGCTTACGGGGCGCGGCGTTCACATCGTGACGGTCAACGATTACCTCGCTAAGCGAGATTCGGAATGGATGGGCAAGGTTTATGCCAAGCTCGGCATGACCTGCGGCGTGATTTACCCCCAACAGCCCGAGGCTGAAAAAGCCGTCGCTTATAAGTCTGACGTGACTTACGCGACCAACAACGAGCTTGGGTTTGATTATCTGCGCGACAATATGAAATCTGAGCTGACCCAAATTCATCAGCTTGACCATTATTTCGCCATCGTCGACGAAGTTGATTCGATTCTGGTCGACGAAGCCCGGACTCCTCTGATCATCTCTGGCCCATCCGAGGACCGCTCTGGTCTGTATGTCACCGTTGACAAACTGATCCCTGAGCTTTCCGAAGATCACTACGCAATTGACGAGAAAACACGCGGTGTGACCTTTACCGACGAAGGCAATGACGCGCTTGAAGCAATCCTGACGCGGGCGGAATTGCTGCCCGAAGGCCAGTCGCTTTACGATCCTGAAAGCACGACGTTGGTGCACCATGTGAACAACGCGCTAAAGGCGCACAAGCTGTTTACGCGCGACAAAGACTATATCGTTCGCAACAACGAAGTCGTTCTGATTGACGAATTTACCGGCCGGATGATGTCTGGTCGGCGTCTGTCTGATGGTCTCCACCAAGCGATCGAAGCGAAAGAGGATTGCAAAATCCAGCCCGAGAACGTCACGCTTGCCAGCGTTACCTTCCAAAACTACTTCCGCCTTTACAGCAAGCTTGGCGGCATGACCGGTACAGCCGCCACCGAAGCCGCGGAATTTGCCGAAATTTACGGCCTTGGCGTCGTTGAAGTCCCGACCAACAAACCGATTATGCGCCTTGACGAAGACGATCAAGTCTATCGCACCGCAAAAGAAAAATACGAAGCGATTGTGAAAGCCATTCAAGAGGCGAGCCTTAAATCTCAGCCGGTTCTTGTGGGCACCACGTCGATTGAGAAATCTGAATTCATCAGCCAAATGCTGACCGCACAGGGTGTAAAACACAACGTCCTGAACGCGCGCCAGCATGAGCAGGAAGCGCAGATTGTGGCGGACGCCGGTAAGCTTGGCGCGGTGACGATTGCGACCAACATGGCTGGTCGTGGTACGGATATTAAGCTGGGCGGCAACGTCGAATTCACGATCCTTGAAGCGATAGCCGCCGATCCCGAAGGCGATCACGAAGCCATTCGCGCCAAGATCGAAGAAGATCACATCGCCGACGAAGAAGCCGTCAAAAAGGCTGGTGGTCTGTTTGTTCTGGCATCAGAGCGCCATGAAAGTCGCCGTATCGACAACCAACTTCGCGGTCGATCAGGCCGTCAGGGTGATCCGGGTCGCACCGTGTTCTTCCTGTCGCTTGAAGATGACCTGATGCGGATTTTCGGGTCTGAGCGACTCGATAAAGTTCTGTCGTCGCTGGGCATGGAAGAAGGCGAAGCAATCGTTCACCCATGGGTCAACAAATCGCTCGAGCGCGCGCAGGCCAAAGTCGAAGGCCGCAACTTTGATATTCGTAAACAGCTTCTCAAGTTCGATGACGTGATGAACGATCAGCGCAAGGTGATCTTTAGCCAGCGCCGCGAAATAATGGAATCACGCGATCTGTCCGAGGTCATTCAGGATATGCGCCATCAGGTCATCGACGATCTGCTGGATGAATACATGCCTCCTAAAACCTATGCCGATCAGTGGGATACCGAAGGGCTTTATGCTGCATGTATCGAAAAACTGGGGATCGATGTTCCGGTCATGGCGTGGGCAGAAGAAGAAGGCGTTGACGACGAAGCCATTCAAGAGCGGCTTGAAAACGCGGCCGATGAAATGATGGCAAAGAAAGTCGCGGCGTTTGGCGCAGATTCGCTTCGATCGATTGAAAAGCAGATTTTGCTGCAGACCATCGATCAAAAATGGCGCGACCACCTTTTGACGCTTGAGCATTTGCGCAGCGTTGTTGGGTTTCGCGGATACGCCCAGCGCGATCCGTTGAACGAATACAAAACCGAGGCTTTCCAATTGTTTGAGGGCCTTCTAAACGCCCTTCGCGAACAGGTCACAGCCCAGTTGTCGCAAGTTCGCCCGATGTCGGAAGAAGAACGATCAGCGCTTCAGGAACAGGTTTTCCGCCAACAACAAGCGGCGCTTGCAGCTGCGGCAGCCGCCCAAGTTGGCGCGGCTCCAGCCGCCAGCGCTGAAACAACGGGTGCCGCCAAAGACGGGTTTGACGAAAACGACGAGTCGACTTGGGGCAATCCAGGCCGAAATGATGCGTGTCCTTGTGGTTCGGGCAAGAAATTCAAGCATTGCCACGGCAAAGTGTGACCCTTTTTCGATTAAGATCCGAAAAACGCTGACAAACGGTAGCTAATTCTGCCCTAATCAGGTCAAACTCGTTGAATACGACGGTTTTTGGAAACAGATGAGAGGGCAGAGTTGTGGTGTGTAAAACTCTCCGAACAAAAATTGGAACGGGTTTGGCATTCGGCGTTGTTTTGGCGGGCAGTCCGTTGATGGCGCAAGAAGGCTGTGATCCTGTGCTGGTGGCGGAAGCATCCGCCGGCGCGATGGTGCGGGTGACGTTGTCATCGACCTGTCACGCGGGGCAAAACGTGATTGTTCACCATAACGGCATGATGATTTCTGACACATTGGACGACACTGGCATGATGATGCTGGCGATTCCGGCGCTGACGGAAAGCGCGCTGTTTATGGCCGAGATTGGCGAAGACGGGGCGGTTGCGATTGCCAACGTCGAAGTGCCGTCGCTATCCTTTTACGACCGCGTTGCGCTTCAATGGCAAGGTGCGGCCGGGTTAGAACTTCACGCGCGCGAATTTGAAGCGGCGTATACGACCGAAGGCCATATTTGGCGCGAATCTCCGGCGTCGATGGATCGTGCGGCGCTGGGCGAAGGGGGCTTTTTGGTGCCACTTGGCAACGCTGACATCGAAGATGGGTACCGCGCAGAAGTGTATACCTTTCCGTCAGCCACCGTCAGCGGCAACGGCTTGGTTTTGATGAGCGTTGAGGCGGTCGTTGAAGACGCCAACTGTGACCAAGACATCGACGCGCAGGCGCTTCAGGTGAATGCAGGCGGCGACTTGATGGTGCATGATCTTAGCATCGCGATGCCAAGCTGCGAAAACACGGGTGACCTTATTGTTCTCGACACATTGGTTGACGATATTAAAGTCGGATCAAACTGATTTCCATCGCAGGCGGGACGACAAAATGAAAATCATTGCAGCGGCATTTGGTGCCGCTCTTTGTGTGCTCGTGACCACGCTTTCGGCAAGCGCGCAGGATGTCACGCTGACGTCCCGTGATAGAAGCATCGAAATTTCAGGCAATCTGCTTGGGTTTGACGGCACCTATTATCGTGTCGACACCGTCTACGGAGAGTTAACGGTCGATGGTACGGGCGTTCTTTGTGAGGGGCCAGCCTGCCCAAACCTTGAGGCGTACATTGCCGAACTGACATTTAGCGGCACCCCGATTATAGGGCGCGTGCTGCTGCCGGCTTTGATCGAAGGTTATGCGCGCGGGGCGGGGCTTCGGGTTGTGCGCAGCGAACATGATGAAAACCTGACGAGCTATGAGCTGCTTTCAGATGAAGGCCAAGAAACCATCGGCGTTTTCACGATCAAACAGACAAGCAACGACGAAGGTTTTGCGGACATTCTTTCAAACGAGGCCGACGTTGCCATGGCCCTGCGGCCGGCATCAACGGACGAACTTAGCTTCGCGGTCGAGGCAGGCTACGGCGCGTTGAACAGCGCGTCTCAGCACGAGGTGATCGCGATGGACGCGCTTATCCCGACCGTGGACCGAGATTCTAACGTGACCTCAATTTCGCTGTCGCATTTGGCGGGCTTGTTGGACGGAACCGTGACCACGTGGCGCGATTTGGGCGAAGATTCGGACGCCGCAATTCAGGTTGTTTTGACAGCGTCAGTCGCGGATGTTTTTCAGCCCGTGTCTGAGGTTATGCAAGAAAATGGCTTTGATGACCCGTCGGTCCCAAATATCCATGTGCTTGAAAGTTCACCACTTTCTTTGGATTTTGCCTTCAATTCGGCCATCCCCACGACAAGGCGTGGCATACCCGTTTCAGACACTTGTGGCATAGCCCATGCAGGCGAAGCGCGCGCGATCAAGTCGCTGGAATACCCGCTTTCGTTACCGATGTATCTTTATCGACCGATGCGTAGGTTGCCGAAAATTGGCCAGGAATTTTTCCGATTTCTCGATGGACAAACCGCCAAACGCATCGTTGAACGCGCTGGATTTCAGGCGATTGATGCAGGTGAGACCGACGTTGACACCCAAGGACGTCGACTGGCAAACGCGATCATCTTGGCGACGGCAGATGACCTCGCGGGGTTGCAGGCTGCGGTGGGTGAACTAAAGGGACGGCGGTTGCTAAGCCTTGTCTTCAGGTTCAACGAAGCAGGGGACGACTACGACGCCAATTCGTCAACCAGCATGAAACGTTTGGTGCGCAAAGCAGAAAGCGGCGGGCTGGACGGTCAGTCGCTGCTGTTCGTCGGGTTTGGCCCGACCGGGGGATTGGCCGATAAGGTTGCCGCGGATTTTCAGGTCGAGTTTCCGTCAGGGCCGGGCGTGTTGGAGATTGAAACAGTGGACTATGGCGACGTTATGCCTGTCGCCTGTCGTGACACCGCGCTTGGCCGACAAAAGAACACCCGTGTCGAAGTCTGGGTCCGCTGAGCCTATAGCAATCCTTCCGTCCGAAAGCTGGTTTCCCCGAGCTGCCCGACAATTATGTGATCGTGCAACGTAATGGACAGCGCTGCACAGGCGTCTGAGATTTTTTGCGTCATGGCGATGTCTTCAGGCGATGGGGTGGGGTCACCAGACGGGTGATTATGGACCAAAATCAAAGCCGAGGCTGATAGTTCGAGCGCACGTTTCACGATCTCGCGCGGGTAAACAGGCACATGGTCGACAGTGCCCTTGCCAAGCAATTCGTCCATGATCAGGCAATTCTTACGGTCGAGAAACAGCACCCGAAACTGTTCATCGCTGCGGTTGGCCATGGCCGAACGGCAATACTGGATGACCGCGTCCCAACTGCTGATAACTTCGCGGTTAATAACCCGAGAGCGCGCAACGCGTTGGGCGATAGCCTCAAGCACCTTTAGTTCGCGCGCGACGGCTGGGCCAACGCCTTTGACCTTGGCCAAATCCTGCGGCGGGGCGGCGACAATACTGGTCAAATCCTTGAAATACCCAAGCAGATCATGCGCGATGGGCTTGGTGTCGATGCGGGGCAGTACGTGGAACAAAAACAGTTCCAACAGCTCATAATCCGGCATCGCCTCGGCCCCGGCAACGTCAAACCGGGTTCGCAGGCGCTTGCGATGGTCCGCGATGTAACTGGGAACGCGAGACCCCGAATTGATCTGCGCCGGAGCAGCCTCTTGCAGCAAAGGCAGTTGGTGGAGATCGCTGAACATGGAGTTGGATATCGAAGACATGGCCTTAGGATTGGCCAATTTTGGTTGCTAAATCGTAAAGAAAAGGGCGCGCCCTTGATGGACGCGCCCCTATTTCTTCGAAGTTAGTCGTGATCAGCTTTTCATGCTGTCCCAAAATCCTTTGACCGAGGAAAAGAAGCTCGACGATTCAGGGTTGTTGTCGACCGATTCTTCTTCGAAACTTTGAAGCAACTCTTTTTGCTTTGACGTCAAGTTGACCGGCGTTTCTACCGCAAGCTCAATAAACATATCGCCAACACCACCACCACGCAGCGCTGGCATACCTTTGCCACGCAGACGCATTTGGCGGCCAGATTGGCTGCCTGACGGTACCTTAACGCGTGATCGTCCACCGTCGATCGTTGGCACTTCGATGTCCCCACCAAGGGCGGCTTTCGTCATGGCAACGGGCACACGGCAGAACAGCTGAACACCGTCGCGCTGGAAGATATTGTGATCATCAACCTCAATAAAGATATAGAGATCACCAGTCGGACCACCGCGAAGACCGGCTTCACCTTCGCCAGAAAGACGAATGCGCGTTCCGGTTTCAACGCCAGCAGGGATGTTCACGCTAAGCGAACGGTCAATTTCCGTGCGCCCAGCACCGCCGCATTTGTGGCAAGGGTTTTTGATGTTCTGACCCGTGCCCTGACACGTTGGACAGGTGCGTTCGACGGTGAAAAAACCTTGCTGAGCGCGGACTTTGCCCATGCCCGAACAGGTCGTACATGTTGTCGGCTCAGCGCCGCCTTCAGCGCCCGTGCCTTCGCAGCCGTCACAGGTGACAGACGAAGGTACGTTGATAGTCTTTTGCATGCCCGCAAAGGCGTCTTCCAACGAGATCCGCAAGTTATAGCGCAGGTCCGAGCCGCGCGTTGCGCGCGCACGGCCCCCGCCGCCACGGCCGCCCCTGAAGTCGCCGAACAGGTCGTCAAATACGTCCGAGAACGCCGATGAAAAATCACCTTGTCCGCCGCCAAAGCCACCGCCTTGCTGGCCGCCTCCGCCCATGCCGTTTTCAAACGCGGCGTGGCCGAAGCGGTCATAGGCCGCCTTTTTCTCGGGGTCTTTCAGAACGTCGTGGGCTTCGTTCGCGTCTTTGAATTGGGCTTCTGCATTAGGATTGTCAGAGTTGCGGTCCGGATGAAGTTCTTTCGCTTTTTTGCGATAGCCCTTCTTAATCTCGTCCGCCGAGGCACCCTTCGAGATGCCCAACACCTCGTAATAGTCACGTTTAGACATGAGTATTGTCCCCTTTCGGAACTAACAGGGCCGATCCGGTTTACGGACCGGCCCCATCATGGATCCGTTTAGACGCGCTTAGCGCTTGTCACCATCAAGGTCTTCAAAGTCAGCATCAACGATATCGTCGGCGCCGCCTTCATCTGCAGCGGAAGGTTCGCCAACATCTTCGGCGTTTGCCTTATAGATGGCTTCACCAAGCTTCATCGCAGCTTCAGTCACATTCTGAACGCCAGACTTGATCTTGTCGGCAGTCGATTTCTCGTCTTCGAGATCGTCTCTCAGAGCAGCAACAGCCAGTTCGATCGCTTCGATTGTGGTTGGGTCCACTTTGTCAGCGTGCTCTTCCATCGACTTCTCAGTCGAATGGATGAGGCTTTCAGCCTGGTTCCGAGATTCGACCATTTCCTTACGCTCTTTGTCGGCGTCAGCGTTCGCTTCTGCGTCCTTGACCATCTGTTCGATGTCCGCGTCCGAAAGACCACCCGATGCCTGAATGGTGATCGACTGTTCTTTGCCGGTGCCTTTGTCTTTCGCACCAACCGACACGATGCCGTTGGCGTCGATGTCGAAGGTTACTTCGATCTGAGGCAAGCCGCGTGGCGCTGGTGGAATGTCTTCAAGGTTGAACTGCCCGAGGATCTTGTTGTCCGCGGCCATTTCACGTTCCCCTTGGAACACACGCAAGGTCACAGCACTCTGGCTGTCTTCGGCTGTCGAGAACACCTGAGACTTCTTGGTTGGGATCGTTGTGTTGCGGTCGATAAGACGCGTGAACACACCACCAAGCGTTTCAATGCCAAGCGACAAAGGCGTCACGTCGAGAAGAACAACGTCTTTAACGTCGCCCTGCAGAACGCCAGCCTGAATAGCAGCACCCGAAGCCACAACTTCGTCAGGGTTCACACCTTTGTGCGGCTCTTTGCCGAAGAACTTGGTCACTTCTTCGATGACGCGCGGCATGCGGGTCATACCGCCAACCAGAACGACTTCGTCGATGTCATTTGTTGAAAGGCCAGCGTCTTTCAAAGCTGCCTGACACGGTTTGATCGATGCTTTGATCAGGTCGCTGACCAGCGATTCCAGCTTTGCGCGGGTCAGTTTCATGACCATGTGCAAAGGCGTACCAGTCTTTGGGTCCATCGAGATGAACGGCTGGTTGATCTCAGTCTGGCTTGAAGACGACAGTTCGATCTTCGCTTTCTCGGCAGCTTCCTTCAGACGCTGAAGCGCCATCTTGTCGCCTTTAAGATCGACGCCGTTCTCTTTTTTGAACTGGTCGGCAAGGTAGGTGACGATGCGCATGTCAAAGTCTTCACCACCAAGGAACGTGTCACCGTTGGTCGATTTCACTTCGAACAGACCATCATCGATTTCTAGGATGGTAACGTCAAAGGTACCGCCACCAAGGTCATAGACCGCGATGGTTTTGGTTTCTTCTTTGTCGAGACCATAGGCCAGCGCAGCCGCTGTCGGCTCGTTTATGATGCGCAGCACTTCGAGACCAGCGATTCTGCCGGCGTCTTTGGTTGCCTGACGCTGAGCGTCGTTGAAGTACGCCGGAACGGTGATTACCGCCTGCGTAACTTCTTCGCCGAGATAGGACTCGGCGGTTTCTTTCATTTTACCAAGGATAAAAGCCGAGATTTGCGATGGGCTGTATTTTTCGCCACGTGCTTCAACCCATGCGTCACCATTGCCACTGTCCACAATTTTGTAAGGAACAAGCTCTTGGTCCTTGGTGACTTCTGGGTCGGTAACACGACGTCCGACCAGACGCTTAACCGCGAAAACGGTTGCTTCTGGGTTTGTCACTGACTGACGCTTTGCAGGCTGACCAACAAGACGCTCATCGTCTGTGAAGGCAACGATAGACGGCGTTGTGCGCGCGCCTTCTGCGTTTTCAATTACCTTTGGCTGCGAACCATCCATGATGGCAATACAGCTGTTTGTTGTACCGAGGTCGATACCGATTACTTTGGCCATGATTAAGATCCCTCTCACTTAGGCGATAATTAAGAATTGAACCCACATTGGCATCCAATCCTGATCACGGTGCAGCAGCCAATTGCTTGGGTCTACTACGCTTCTCGGGGTATATAAGGACGCAAAATTCACGCTGCAAGCGCATCAGAGGGTGCAATCGTGTAGAATTTCGTAAAAAAGGGCATTTTGGCCAAAGGATATCAATGTCGAGCGGGTTAAACCTTAACGGTGTGCGGGTTTTAGGGTCGGTTTTGGACCGATCCGAACAAATAGCGCTGGTCCAAGATCTACGACTGGTCGCGCGACAGGCCCCGTTTCGGCATCTTGTTACGCCGGGTGGTAAACGAATGTCGGCGCAAATGACTGCCGCAGGGGAATTTGGTTGGAATAGCGATGGGCGCGGATATCAATATGCAGCCCTACAGCGCAACGGTGATCCGTGGCCTGCAATTCCTTCGCGCCTTCGGAATTTGTGGCAAAAACTGCTTCCGTCCGCCAAAGCACCCCAGAGCTGCTTGATCAATTATTACGGCGAGGACGCGAAAATGGGCATGCACCAAGACAAGGACGAGGCCGACACGGCCCAGCCTGTTTTGTCGGTGTCGTTGGGGGATGACGCGTTGTTTCGGGTCGGAACGGTATTGCGTGGCGGCAAGACATCCTCGGTTTGGTTGAAGTCCGGCGACGTCGCCATTTTGGACGGCGAATCGCGATTGGCCTATCACGGTATAGAAAAAATCCGGTTTGGAAGTTCGACCCTGCTTCAGAACAAGGGGCGTATCAACGTAACAATGCGGGTCGTTACATAGTTTGGGCGGTCACTTAGCTGCGTGCCGTCCAGCTAAGTGAAACGCTTTTACGGGTCACAAATTCGCCCATAAGACCGACCATAAACAGGATGACCATGACCTTAACAGGATAGGCAACACTGCTATTGTGCGGGAAGTAATTGATGAACGCGTATCCGCGGGCTTGGTCGATTGCATGAAACAACGGGTTCCAGTCGAACATCGCCAACATGGACGATGGCAACGTGTTTGCAAGGAACATTTTTCCAGACGCGATCATATTCGCACGCTGATAAAGCGTTGAAACAACGCCCACAAAGCCCGGTGCCCAAGGCTTGATCGCCAAGAATATCATGCCGATAGAGCACCCCGTACCCCAAGCCAGCATAAGCATGCCAAATGCGGCCATCGGATGCGGCATCCAGATCGGCGTCACAACGATATGATAGATAAGCAGCATCGTGAACATAGCGAGGATGCTGGTATAGAGACCCCCCAAAGCCGACGCCCAAATCGCAACGGCCGTGTTCATTGGCGCGTGCTTCATCATGGCCGACGTCGGCCCTTCGGCGCCCAAAACGGCACCCATGGCCTTGTTGTGGGTCAGAAACAGGAAAATCCCGCTCATCAAATAGAGAAGAAAGTCCCCCCGGATCGCCACGCCACGCAATCCAAGGACCGAGAACATGAAGTAGAACGCCGCCAGCATGATCATCGCCTGCAGCATTTGAAGGATAAGACCAATGACCGCGTTACCGTGGCTTGACCGCACATTTCGAACGGTCGCGTGATATAGCAGCTCTGCCATAGCGACGAGAGCCTGAAATTGGGTTTTTCTGCGGGTCTGCTGAAACATAAAGGTCGCTCGAATTTTGCCTGAGTGTAACAGGGAATTCTTGATGATCCCTTTCCGTCAGACCATAAGTGAGGAAATTCATTGTGGCAACTGACTGGTCACGCTCGTTTTATAGGGACAATTTTATTGGATTACGAAAAGCTTACCGTTGTGATGCGCCGTTTGGCACTTGAGGCTGGCGACAAGATTATGGAGATCTACAACTCTCCGAGCTTTGAGGTCAAAACAAAGGCCGACGAAAGCCCTGTAACCGAGGCCGACGAAGCCGCTGACGCTTTGATCTCGGCTGGGCTTAGGGCCGCGTTCCCGGGCGTCATGCTTGTCACCGAAGAACAGTCGGACTCGCATAGCTTGGCCGGCGACACCTTTCTGATTGTTGATCCTTTGGACGGCACCAAAGAGTTTGTGCATCGTCGCGGTGATTTCACGGTGAACATTGCGCTTGTGGAAAACGGCGTCCCAACACGCGGAGTCGTTTACGCGCCGGCCAAAGACCGCATGTTTTTCACACGCGCCGATGGTCAATCGGTCGAAGAAACCGGGGCGTTGGACAAGTCAGACATGGGCGACACAACGCCAATCGGAGTGTCCGTTGCTGACAATGACGTGCTGATGGTCGTCGCATCCAAATCGCATCGTGATCAGGCAACCGATGATTATATTTCCAAGTATAAGACTGCCGACATGAAAAGCGCTGGGTCGTCTCTGAAGTTCTGTTTGGTCGCAACAGGCGAGGCTGATCTTTACCCGCGCTTGGGGCGTACAATGGAATGGGACACGGCCGCCGGACACGCTGTTCTGGCCGGCGCGGGCGGCAAAGTCGTGCGCTTTGACGACCATTCAGAGCTGCGTTATGGTAAAGGCGGGTACGAAAATCCGTACTTCATCGCTTATTCGCCCAGTGTAGTGTTGTATACGTAAGAGAATTAGAATTAGTCGGCCGAATTAATTGTTTTGTCACTAACTGACCTGAAATATGTCACAATCCTACAGCAAGTGAAGGATTGTGCACGGTTTGAATTCGTCGCCGAAAACGGTCAACGGTATAGTGAAGGTTAAAATGATGTCAGAGCGGAAAAAAGTAACCAAAGCAGTATTTCCAGTCGCAGGACTAGGGACGCGATTTTTGCCGGCAACGAAATCTGTACCCAAAGAAATTATGACGTTGGTCGATCGGCCGCTTATTCAATACGCCATTGAGGAAGCGCGCGAAGCCGGAATCGAAGAATTCATCTTTGTGACGTCACGCGGCAAAAGCGCTTTGGAAGACTATTTTGATGAATCACCCGTTCTCGAAGCGACTCTGAAAGCTAAAGGAAAAATTGACGCTTTAGAGGCGCTTCAAGAAACAAACATGCCAAGCGGCCAAATTGCGTATATCCGCCAGCATCAAGCGCGTGGTCTTGGGCATGCAGTCTGGTGCGCACGTCGCTTGATTGCGCCTAACGAAAGCTTTGCGGTTATTTTGCCAGACGACGTTATTTCGGCGGAAACATCCTGTCTCAAGCAGATGGTTGACGCGCATCAAAACACCGGCGGCTCGATGGTTGCTGCGATGGAAGTGCCGACCAAGAAAACGTCCTCATACGGTATTCTTGATGTCCAGGACGATATGGGTTCGCTTGTGTCCGTCAAAGGCATGGTCGAAAAGCCAGACGCCGAGAAGGCGCCGTCAAACCTAGCCGTTATCGGGCGGTATATTCTGACACCAGAGGTGCTTGGGAGCTTGGAAAAGACCGAAGCAGGGTCGGGTGGCGAAATCCAGTTGACTGATGCGATTGCGCAGGAAATTGTTGAGGGCCGCGATGTCTTTGGCTTCCGCTTTCAGGGCGAACGATTTGATTGCGGATCAAAGGCGGGCTTTTTGCAAGCAACCGTCGCATTCGCGCTTGAGCGCGCAGATCTTCGCGACGAACTGCGTTTATTCTTGCACGAACGTATAGCCATGGAGCGGGCAGCAGAGTAAGTTTCGCGCGTATTCTGAACGCGAGATTTTAAATGAATAACATTCTTGTTACAGGCGGTGCTGGCTATATCGGATCGCATGCCTGCAAAGCATTGGCAGCGGCGGGGTACACGCCCGTCACATTCGACAATCTATCGACTGGGTGGCAAGATTCGGTGAAATTTGGCCCGTTTGAGCAAGGCGATTTACTTGATCGCGCCCGTTTGGACGACGTTTTTGCCAAACACAAACCGATTGCCGTGATGCATTTCGCGGCGTTATCCCAAGTTGGCGAAAGCATGACGGACCCAGGTAAATACTGGCGGAACAATGTCTCGGGCTCTTTGACGCTCATCGAAGCGGCAACGGACGCCGGATGCCTCGATTTCGTATTCTCGTCGACTTGCGCGACTTACGGCGATCAAGACAACGTCGTTCTGGATGAAACCAGCCCTCAGTACCCTGCGAATTCATACGGGGCCTCAAAGAGAGCGATCGAAGACATCCTCGGCAACTTTCAAGAATCGCACGGGCTAAACAGCGTGATCTTTCGCTACTTCAACGTGGCAGGTGCCGACCCTGAGGGTGAAGTGGGCGAGTTTCATCAACCTGAGACCCATCTCGTGCCACTAATGCTTGACGCTATCGACGGCAAACGGGCTGCGTTGACAATTTTCGGCACGGATTACGACACCCCTGACGGCACCTGCATTCGCGACTACGTGCATGTTTGCGATCTGGTCGACGCCCATGTGCTTGGCCTGAACTGGCTGGAACAGAAGAAGGGCAGTCGGGTTTTCAACCTCGGCACGGGAAACGGGTTTTCGGTGCGTGAAGTCGTCGACAATTCGCGCAGCGTGACCAACCGAGACGTCCCGATTATAGACGGTGAACGCCGCGCTGGCGATTGCACGCGTTTGGTTTCAGGATCAACCCGCGCTGTGGCTGAGCTTGGTTGGCATCCGACGCGCTCGGATATGGCGACGATGATTTCGGACGCATGGCGCTGGCACCAGACCGGACACTACGACCAATAAGGATCGCATGAACACGCTAGCACCCCAAACCGCATCGATGTGGGCTATCTACAAGTTGCGCTGGAAGCGGCGGCGGTTGCTTTGGCGCTCATTTCGCGCGCGCCGTCAGCTAACAGGTCTGGTTGATCAAACCCACCAAATCAAATCCCAAGATGTCTTGCTTTTTGCGACGATGCGCAATGAACGAGAACGGATCAGCCACTTTCTAGATCACTACCGCGCGCTGGGCGTTTCGCATTTTCTGATCGTGGACAACGCCAGCGACGACGGTACAGCCGACACCTTGATGTATCAGGCTGACGTTTCGGTCTGGTCAACGAACCAGTCCTATCGTGCATCGCGTTTTGGGTTGGATTGGGTGACGTGGTTGCAGATGAAATTCGGCCATGGGCACTGGTGCCTGACCGTCGATGCGGACGAGTTGCTTGTGTATGACGGGCAAACCGAAACGCCGCTGCCCGCACTTGCAAAGGCGCTTGAGGCCAAGGGCCAGGCGGCCTTTGGGGCCTTGATGCTTGATCTCTATCCAGATGGCGATCTTGGCGAAACAGACGCGCGCGACCCGCAAAACCCGTTGCAGAGTCTCACCCATTTTGACGCAGGGCCGTACCGGGCCATACGCCAGGTCCCGCTTGGGAATTTGTGGGTGCAGGGTGGGGCGCGTGAACGGGTGTTTTTTGCCGATACGCCAACACAGTCACCGACCCTCAACAAGCTGCCTTTTGTGAAATGGAACCGACGGTATTGCTACGTTAATTCGACGCATTCAATGCTGCCCGCCAAGCTGAACGGTTTTTACGACGGACCAGGGGATCAGCGCCCGTGTGGGGCGCTTCTCCATACGAAATTTCTTCCGTCGATTGTTTCGAAATCAGAAACAGAAAGATCGCGCGCGCAACATTTTCACGATCCGACGAAATTTGAGCGGTATTATGACCAAATCGCCGAGGGCAAAACCATGATGTGCTCCGCGTCGAAACGCTATTTGGGCCTTAAAACGCTGTTAAAGCATGAACTGATCAGTTCAAAACAGGCCCTAAAATAGTGTGTTTCGGGGCTTTACCCGACGTTAACCTCAACCTAACATTAATTTGAGGCTTAAATTGTTGGAAATGTTACCGCTGTAATCGTAATTGAAGGTAACAATAACTACTAAATGTAGCGGGACAGGCTGTGAGTATTTGGGATTCCTACAAAATGCGCCTTCGGCGACGTCGGAAAATCCTGCGTTCTATGCGCAAATCGCGCGAGCTGAAAACCATTCAGGATCACACGGATCAGATCAAATCGGGTGACATCCTTTTGGTGTCTACAATGCGCAACGAATCGGTCCGGCTTCCGTATTTCCTGAAATACTATCGGGCGCTTGGCGTGAACCATTTCCTATTCGTGGACAATGCCAGCACCGACAATTCGCGCGAACACCTTCTCGGGCAAAATGACGTGTCACTTTGGTACACCAAGGGAAGCTACAAAACGGCGTCTTATGGTGTCGATTGGATGAACCATCTTCAGCGTAAGTATGCCCATGACCACTGGACTCTGGTCGTTGACCCGGACGAATTTTTCGTGTTCCCGTTCTGCGATACGCGGTCGGTTCGGGCGTTGACCGATTGGCTTGATAATTCCGGTATTCGTAGCTTTGGTGCCATGCTGCTGGATATGTATCCAAAGGGCGGTGTTCAGGATCATTCCTATGTCGCAGGCCAAGACCCGATGGACATTGCCTGTTGGTTTGATTCTGGCAACTACATGATGGATCGCAACGCCGAATACGGAAACCTCTGGGTGCAGGGGGGGCCGCGTGCGCGGATGTTCTTTGCGGAGGAACCCCAGAAAGCACCGGCGCTGAACAAGGTGCCATTGGTGAAGTGGGATAAAAGCTATTCCTACGTCAGCTCAACCCATATGATCCTGCCACGCGGTTTGAACCTGGTTTATGACGAATGGGGTGGGGAAAAGGCGTCAGGCATTTTGCTTCACGCGAAGTTCTTGAACACCCTGTCGACCAAAACGGCCGAAGAAATGGCGCGCAAGCAGCACTACGCCGGGTCAGCCGAATACCGCGTTTATGCCGAAGCATTGCAGAGCAATCCTGATCTCTGGTGCAAATGGTCGGAAAAATACATAAACTGGCGTCAGCTTGAGATTTTGGGCCTGATGTCCAAAGGCAACTGGGCATAGAAAGGGCAATGCAGTGAGTGTTGGCATTGTCATGTTGGTGCACACGGCGCTAGGTCGCGCCGAGCAGGTCGCCCGTCATTGGGCGACCAATGATTGCCCTGTTGTGATTCACGCGGATTCCAAGGTTCCAAAAGAAAACTTCAATCGCTTGCGGTCCAATTTGGCCGACCTTCCAAACGTGTCGTTCTCAAAGCGGTTTCGGTGTGAATGGGGAACGTGGGGGATGGTGGCGTCATCTCAGGCGGCGTCCGAGCAGGTTTTACGCAAGCATCCCGAAATCAGCCACGTCTATTTGGCGTCTGGGTCGTGCCTGCCGCTGCGCCCCATTCAAGAGCTGAAAGAGTATCTTGAGGCTCGACCGCGCGTCGACTTCATTGAAAGCGCGACAACGGCCGATGTGCCTTGGACCGTTGGTGGCTTGGATGCTGAACGGTTCACCCTTCGGTTCCCGTTTTCCTGGAAAAAGCAGCGCAATCTTTTTGACGCCTATGTCCGTATTCAGCGACGGTTCAAGTTTAGGCGCAAAATTCCCAAGGGTTTGGTGCCGCATATGGGCAGCCAATGGTGGTGTCTAACGCGCCAAACGCTGTCTGCTATTCTCGAAGACCCTGACCGCGAAGTTTACGACAGCTATTTCCAAAAAGTCTGGATTCCCGACGAAAGCTATTTTCAAACGATGGCGCGTCAGTATTCCTTGGAAATCGAAAGCAGATCTCTGACGTTGTCGAAGTTCGACTTTCAGGGAAAGCCTCATATTTTTTACGACGACCATCTACAGCTATTGCGCCGGTCAGATTGCTTTGTGGCCCGCAAAATCTGGCCCTTCGCAGATCGGCTTTATGATTGCTTTTTGTCGCCTCAAAACGAGTCGAGACGCGCCACTGATCCCAGCCCCGAGAAGATCGACCGCATATTCTCAAAAGCGGTTGAGCGTCGAACCCGTGGGCGGGACGGTTTGATCATGCAAAGCCGTTATCCCAAAGAAGGTTTTGAGAACGGTCTAAGCGCCGGCCCGTATTCTGTGTTCCAAGGTTTCACCGAATTGTTCGACGATTTCGGTCCTTGGCTGGCGCGGATGACCGGCGCGCGGGTGCACGGGCATTTGTTTGCCAAAGACCACATCGAATACGCCGAGAACCAAAAGATCGTGGCTGGCTGTCTATCGGACAGCGCGCCGTTGCGCGATCATCGGCCCCATTCGTTCCTCAACAATCTGATCTGGAACACACGAGGCGAGCGCCAGTGTTTTCAGTTCAGCCCGAAGGACAATCAGGAAATAAGTTGGCACATATCCAAGGACGTGAACGCGCAAATTTCCGTCATCTCGGGTGCTTGGGCCATTCCGCTGTTCAAAGAAAACCGGAACTTCGCCGAGATTCGCGATGAAGCCGCGCGATTGCAGAAGATTGAAAACGATCACATCGTTGCTTTGCGGTCGGTCTATTCAAAGGCCCGCATTCGTATTTGGACGATGGCCGAGTTTATTGAGGCCCCAAGCGAGCCGTTGCAAACCATCATCGACGAAATCGGGCATCGCGATTCGCACCGGCTGACCGAATTGCCGCGCATGGTGGATTTGTCCGGCTTTGGGCAGTTCCTACAGAACCTCAAGAATCAGGGTATGCACCCGTATCTGATGGGCGATTTCCGTGTTGAAATTGGGGGCGCGCCTGCTAAGCCTGCGCCTCGTAAACCGTATTTGGTACGCTGAGCATGACTGGTAAATTCGACTATTTCGTACTTTTCGCGGAAATGCGAACCGGCAGCAATTTTGTTGAGGCTAATCTCAACAAATTCGACGGGATTAGCTGTCACGGCGAAGCGTTTAACCCTTCGTTTATAGGCTACCCCAATCGAGCGGATATCCTCGGGTTGACGTTAGAAATGCGCGACGAAGACCCTCAGCGGCTTTTGACCACGATCAAAGATTATTCCGAAGGGCTGGGCGGGTTTCGGTTTTTCCACGATCACGACCAGCGCGTGATTGATGACGTGCTGAACGACCCGCGGTGCGCCAAAATCATCCTGACGCGCAATCCGGCGGACAGCTATGTGTCTTGGAAGATCGCGCGCGCGACGGGCCAGTGGAAGCTGACCGATGGGAAGAACCGCAAAGACAGCCCGGCGGTCTTTGACGAAGACGAATTTATCGATCATCTGACCGCGCTTCAAGATTTCCAGATCCGTGTGTTGAACACCCTGCAAAAAACCGGCCAGACCGCGTTTTATATCGGGTACGAAGACATGCAGGACGTCGACATCATGAACGGGATCGCCACGTTCCTTGGTGTTGACGAAAAGCTGGACGGCATCAGCAAGGAACTGAAAAAGCAGAACCCAGAGCCGATTGAAGACAAAGTTCAAAACTTCGACAAAATGGCAGATGCGCTGGCCCGATTGGACCGGTTCAACCTATCGCGAACGCCGAATTTTGAACCCCGTCGGGGGGCGAATGTGCCTGACTTTATCGCCGCACAGGGCGCTCCGCTTCTGTTTATGCCGATCAAGGGCGGGCCAACGGGCGTTGTTAAAAAGTGGCTGAGTAAGCTTGGTGAAGACCGTTCGGGGCTTATCGGGCAGTTTAGCCAGAAATCCCTGCGCAAATGGAAGCGTGGCAACAAGGGCCATCGCAGCTTCACCGTTGTTCGCCATCCGCTTGAGCGCGCGCACGACGTTTTCTGCCGCGATATCCTGGCCGAGGACGGCGCATTCCAGCAGGTGCGCCGAACCCTGCGCAAGCGGTACAAACTGCCCATCCCAGACACGCCCTACGATTTGGCGTATGACGTTAACGAACACCGGATGGCGTTTATCGGGTACTTGAAGTGGCTTCAGAAAAACTTGGCTGAACAAACCAGTGTGCGCATTGATGCCCATTGGGCCAGCCAGACGCAAATCATCCAAGGCTTCGGCAACTTTTCCCTGCCCGATATCGTCATCCGCGAACAGGACGCCGATGAAGAATTGGCGTGGTTGGCATCCAAGGTTGGCGTAGACGACGTGGCGTTGCCAGAAGCGGCGGAAACTTCGGGCCACTACAGCTTAGCCGACATCTACGACGCCGAGCTCGAAAAAGCCGCTCAGGCGGCTTACAGCAAAGACTACATGGTGTTCGGGTTTGATCGCTGGAAGGCTGATTAAGCAGCCTTAGACGTCGGACCTTCGGTCAGAATGGCATAGAGAGCCGACGGATCATGGTTCGCACGCAGCTTTGCGCGGATGCTTTGATCTTTCAGGGTTCGTGACACCAGTGCCAACGCCTTCAAGTGTTCGACGCCCGCATTTTCCGGTGCAAACAACGTGAACACGATGTCGACGGGTTCACGATCTGGGGCCGAGAAATCCACAGGCTTCTCAAGCATCACGAACACACCGACGAGCGTTTCGAGATCAACCAATCGTGCATGGGGCAATGCAACGCCGTGCCCCACGCCTGTTGGTCCAAGGTTTTCACGTTCGATTAAAGAATCGACGGCGCGATCAGCTTTCAAGCCATAGGCCGAAGCCGCGACTTCGCCCAATTCCTGAAATAACCGCTTCTTACTGGTCGTAGACGTGACCACCTTAACGGCTTCTGCCCGCAAAATATCAGACAACTGCATCGTATCACCTTGGCTTATGAGCTTGCGCCCTATCAGTCCGCGTTTTCGGGGTCAATCCAACCGATGTTCCCGTCTTCGCGTCGATAGACAACGTTCACCCCTTTGCCTCCCTCTTTTCGGAATACCAGTACCGGAGCGCCCGCAAGTTCCATCTGCATTACCGCTTCACCGACCGAAAGAGACTGAATGCGTGTTTCCATCTCGGCGACGATTATTGGCTGCAGTGTTTCGGGCTCAGCGTCCTGTGATTCTTGATCCGCCGCGAGGATATATGATGAAGCGCCGTGATGTTCAACGGGCTCGCTTCTGTCCTGATGGTGATCCTTTAAGCGCCGTTTATAGCGCCTCAGTTGCTTCTCCATTTTTTGGGCGGTGCTGTCGAAAGCCGCATGGATTTCGTGTGCGTGGCCTTTGGCGGATGCCGTTAGGCCTGTGGACAAGTGGACCGTTGCTTCGCACACAAATTCGGACCCACTTTTAGAAAATATGACATTCGCGTCAGTCGGGCGTTCGGCGTATTTTTGAACGATCGCGTTTAATTCGGTTTGGACGTAAGTCTGTAGAGACGAGCCGATATCGATTTGTTTCCCGCTGATTTGGTAGCGCATGTATGTTCCCTTTCTTTAGGAATCAGACAGATTTTGATCGGGCGGTTCATTCCGTCCGTTCTGTCGTATTTTGTTTGGAAAGATGATCGTTGGTTTGCCTGATCCGTTGCCCGGCGACATGCGCGAGGCCCGAATAATCATGTGGCTACGTTGAACAACCATAGGACAATTGGGCGCGATTTAGCATCAAGAGTCAATGACACAGAACAACAACGTGAGAATTAGAGAGTTTCCGCTTACGAGATTTTAAAGTCGTGTCCCAAGTAAACGCGGCGCACATTGTCGTCGTTCACAACTTCATCCGGAGAGCCGCTCATCATGACGGTTCCATCATGTAAAATATAAGCGCGATCCACGATTTCAAGCGTCTCTCGCACGTTGTGGTCGGTGATCAAAACACCGATTCCACGATTGCTGAGATCGGCGACAAGATGGCGAATATCCCCAACCGAGATCGGATCAACGCCGGCAAAGGGTTCGTCGAGAAGCAGGTATTTCGGATTCGCAGCAAGACAGCGCGCAATTTCCACACGGCGGCGTTCGCCACCAGAAAGCGCAAGCGACGGGGCGCGCCGCAGATGTTCTATCGAAAACTCGGACAGCAATTCTTCTAGCCGTTCGCGCCGCTTGTGGCGGTCTTTGATTGAGATTTCGAGAATCGCCGCGATGTTGTCTTCAACCTTCATGCCTCGGAAGATCGACATCTCTTGGGGAAGGTAACCAATTCCCATTCGGCCGCGACGATACATCGGCAGGTTTGTGACCTCGGAGCCGTCGACCATCACGCGTCCGGCCTCGGGGGTGACCAATCCGGCTATCGTGTAAAAGCAGGTGGTTTTGCCAGATCCGTTCGGACCCAGCAATGCAACCACTTCGCCCCGATCAAGCTGCATCGACACGTCCCGAATGACGACCTTTTTGCGATAACTTTTGCGCAGGTTTTCAATGCGCAGCCCCGAGGCGCCTTCAGTAACCGTAAGTTCAGGGCGTTTATCAGTCATTAATTGCTGCCCTGAGGCCTAAGCACCGTGCGCACGCGCCCAGAAAGCAGCGCGCTTCCGTCTGATAGATTGACGGTCATTTCTTCGGCGGCCAGTGTGCTGAGACCTTGGGCCAACAGAACGTCGCCGCGCATAATGATCAAGCCAGTGGTCACGGAATATTCGGCCGTTTCAGCCTCGGCGGCTTCGTCGCCAGAAATCAACACAACACCGCCCGATGCGAACAAAGCGTCAATGTCGGACGAATCCGCGTTGTAGATCACCGTGACAAGGGGCGCTGCCAATGACATCTCGCCCTGTTTGATGACGACGTTGCCCGTAAAGGTCGCGGAATTGTCGGCCTGAGAAATCGCCAACTCGTCGGCCTCAATCTCAATTGGGGCGTCTGTGTCCTGCGCCAAGGGGCCAAAGGAAAGCTGTGTGCCTTGGGCATTGGCGACGGCGGCCAGTGCTATAAATGCCGTCAAAAGGATATATCGCAAAATGCTCACGTCTTGGCCTCACTCTCGGTTTGTTGGATCATATAACACTTTGATGCCATTCTTGAAAATAAGCATTGAAGTGCCAGTTTCATTTTCTAGGTTCACAACCATTTTTCCAGCCTGAATTTCACCCACCGGACCAGTCGCAACAACGGCCCCTTCGGACGTGATCAGGGTCTTGTCCAAATCTGATACCAGTTCTCGCGTTGAAATTCGATAACCACTCGAGGTATCGATCTGCACATCCCCTTCAAGGCGCACGATCTTGGCGTCTTCAATGGCCCCTTGGTTGGCTCGGGCCGTGATTTCGGCACCGTCTGGCGTTTGGAACTCGGCCGTTAACCGATCAATCGTCCCATCGTCGAGGTTCGTGGGGTCGGTCTTGGCGCTGCTGGCTGAAATGGTGATTGCCGCGCCGTCTGCAGTCATGCCTGAAAACTCAGGGGCAGTGATGCGCGGCTCTCGGGCAAGCTGTTTTACGTCAACGGTCGCGAATGGAATCGACTGATCGGGATCAATGGCGCGCGAAAACAAGAACAGGGTGGATAGCAAAGCCAACGCCGAAACCGGCAACAAGATCTTCAGCCACGCCACAACGCGCGAATAGCTGGCAATGCTTTGGGCCATGTTTGTGTATCGCGCCTTGTTTAAGTCCTGCGTAGATTAACGTCTAATCGGTGTGCAACCAAGCCTTAGGTTATGACCCAGAAGATCAGTGCGAAAAGATATCGATTTCCGGCCAACCCGCCAGATCAAGCTGGGCGCGTGTCGGAAGGAATTCAAAACAGGATTGCGCCATTTCCATACGGCCTTCGCGTTCAAGGCGACCGTTCAGAACGTCCCGCAGCTTGTGAAGATAAAGAACATCGCTGGCTGCGTAATCCAACTGCGCGTCGGTTAGGGTTTCAGCACCCCAATCGCTCATTTGTTGATGCTTTGAGATGTCGACGTTGAGAAGTTCCTGCAAAAGGTTCTTTAGGCCGTGGCGGTCCGTATAGGTCCGCACCAGCTTGCTTGCGATTTTGGTGCAATAAACCGGCGCTGTCAGGGCACCAAACGCATTGTACATGGCCGCAATGTCAAAGCGACCAAAGTGGAACAGCTTCAAAACGTCCGGGTCTTCCAACATCCGCGCCAGATTGGGCGCCTCAGTCTGGCCTTTAGCGACCTGCACGAGATGGGTATGACCATCCCCCGACGACATCTGGATCAGGCAGAGACGGTCTCGGTGTGGGTTCAGACCCATCGTCTCGCAATCGATCGCAACGATTGGTCCAAGATTAAGATCGTCCGGCAAATCGCCTTGGTACAGATGGTTGGCCACGGTGGGATCCTTTCAACTCGGCTGATGCGAAAGGGAATAGAGACGTTGGGTGCACAATTCAATCGCCCCATCGACAATACCACTGGCACAACACCCGCCTAGGCGCGCTTTTGCTGAGACGCAGACTTGCCGACTGACAACATCCCGTTTGTCATCAGAAGACCAGCGTGTTCGGTGATGACCAAATAACACTGCAGCCCGTTCAACTGATCGGCCAAACTTGCCAAACCCTCAGCTACCAAATCACGGGCAAGCATGCGCTTGGCGACAGGCATTTTCTGACCCTTGGGAATGCGCGCCACAAAAACTTCGAGCGTTTGCGGGGCTATGAAATCTTCGTCGGGCTGGGTCTCGTTCAAGCCATGTTTTGAAATGATAACCGGCGTAGTCGACACGTCACTGCCAGCGACCCAAGGAACAACATTGATGATGGGATTTAGGCGCTGGGCCAGCGGGTCGTAAAGAGTGTCCCCGATATCCAAATCCTCGACCCGGCGGCAGGTGCCATCGGGATCAACGAGAATTTTCGTTCCTTTGCAAAGAAGGGCCATGGGATCCTGAATATTCGCCTTGGGAATCCAAATTGGATCGATGTGACAGACACTATCGCTTGCCATTTCGTTTGTCGAATAGAGACAATCCAAAACCTGCCCTAAAAAGATCGAGGTTTCGTTGCCATTGCGTGGCCGAAAATTCTATTATGAACCGCAATTGAACGTCCTTTTTGGACCCCGGACACGTTATAAATGCTACATAAGGTCTTTACTATGTCCGCAAACGAACACCACAGATGTGCGTCACGGCATCATCAAAATATCAAACGTCACGGCAATAAAACATGACAGTCTACGCCCTTAACGGATTAGGTCGGATGGGCAAGTTGGCATTGAAGCCTTTGCTCGAACGAGGCGCGAAAATCGCTTTCCTCAACGACAAAACCGGCACACCCGCAATGCATGCGCATTTGCTTGAATTCGACACTGTTCATGGCCGTTGGGACGCTGAGTTTGGCTTCGATGACGCTGGAATTTCCGTCAATGGTAACAAAATTCCGACGCTTGCGACCAGTCGGATAGAGGACTTGCCGCTTGAAGGCGTTGACGTGGTGATTGATTGCACCGGCGTCTACAAATCTCAGAATGCGTTGCAACCGTACTTTGACGCTGGTGTCAAAAAGGTCGTTGTGTCTGCACCTGTTAAAGACGGCAACGCTGCAAACATCGTTTTTGGCGTAAACAGTGACACATATGACCCCGAAATCCATGACATTATCACCGCCGCCAGTTGCACCACCAATTGCTTCGCACCGGTCGTCAAAGTGCTTCAGGACAACATCGGAATAAAACACGGGTCGATCACGACGATCCACGATGTGACAAACACTCAAACGATCGTGGATCGCCCCGCCAAGGATCTGCGTCGTGCGCGCTCGGCTTTAAACAGTCTCATTCCGACGTCCACCGGCTCGGCCACGGCGATAACGCTGATCTACCCAGAGCTTAAAGGCAAGCTGAACGGCCATGCGGTGCGCGTTCCTTTGCTGAATGCCTCGCTTACCGATTGCGTGTTCGAGCTACAGCGCGAAACCACCGTAGATGAGCTAAACGACATGTTTAGAGACGCATCTGAGGGCGAATTGAACGGCATCCTTGGATATGAAGAGCGTCCCCTTGTGTCGGCTGACTATGTGAACGATCCCCGAAGCGGCATCGTCGATGCTTTGTCGACGATGGTGATAAACGGCACGCAGGCCAAGATTTATGTCTGGTACGACAACGAATGGGGCTATGCGCACCGGTTAGTTGATGTTGCGATGATGGTCGGTGACAAGCTGTGACGACGCGACCCGAGGGCTTGTCGGCCTATGTTTTTGTAACAGCGGCGTATTGGGCTTTTATGTTGACCGACGGCGCCCTTCGTATGCTTGTTTTGCTGCATTTTCACATTCTCGGGTTTTCCCCGATCCAACTGGCCTATTTGTTTGTTCTTTATGAGATCGCAGGGATAGTCACCAACATGACGGCGGGCTGGATTGCGGCTCGGTTTGGGTTGGGAATTACGCTGAATGTGGGTCTATTCCTGCAGATTGAGGCTCTCTTGGGCCTGTCGCAGCTAAATACTGAATGGGGAGTCACGGTTTCGGTCATCTATGCGATGTGCATTCAGGGTCTGTCCGGCGTCGCAAAAGACCTGACGAAAATGAGCTCAAAGAGCGCCGTCAAATTGCTGGCCCCTGAGGGAAATCAGTCTCTGTTCAAGTGGGTAGCGACCCTAACGGGGGCAAAAAATGCGATCAAAGGCCTAGGGTTTCTGATCGGTGCGGTGTCGCTTGGGTTGTTTGGCTTTGTGCCATCAATCCTTGGTATGGTCGGCTTGCTGACGCTGGTTTTGCTGGGAACGGTCACGAAGATGCCGCAAGGGCTGCCAAATGGACTGAAAAGCGCCAAATTCTCGGACGTGTTTTCAACAAGCTCGAAGGTGAACCACCTGAGCCTTGCGCGCGTATTTCTGTTCGGCGCGCGGGATGTTTGGTGTGTGGTTGGTATCCCGATTTACTTTTACGCTGTGTTGTCAGACGGATCCGAGGCTGGAAATAGAACGGCCTTTTTCATGATCGGCACATTTATGGCGGTCTGGACAATCCTCTATGGATTTGTGCAGTCAAAAGCGCCACAGATCCTGAACTCAGCTAATGCTGATACCGCCAAATGTGTCTCTAAAGCCTTGTTTTGGGTCAAATTGCTGGCGTTTCTTCCTGCTTTGATGACCTTGATCGTCTTCCTAAATCCTAACCCCAATACGGCGATGACGGGGATGATCGTCGTCGGTCTTCTTGGGTTCGGGGCGGTATTCGCTGTCAACTCGTCGCTTCATTCGTTCCTAATTCTGGCCTTTACCACCGGTCATCGGGTGACGATGGATGTCGGGTTTTATTACATGGCGAATGCCAGTGGTCGCTTGTTGGGGACATTGCTATCGGGTGTTAGCTATCAACTCGGAGGGCTGTCGCTTTGCCTTGCGACCGCCACGGGCATGCTGCTAATCAGTTGGGCGGCGACAAAGCGCCTTGATCGGTTGCTAGCGCTTTAACGTATCGCCGAAATCGATTTTTGGCGTAAGCTCAACGATGCGTTCGACATCCTCAATCGTGTCGTCCTGCCGATCCGCGATGATACGGGCCGCCTTGCGACCGATCTCAAGGCGGCACGCGTCCATCGTGGCTAGGTTGCGGGGCAACCCATCCAGAAGCTCAACGCCGTTAAATCCAGCCAATCCGATCTGGCCCGGTATATCGATGCCAGCCTCAAGCAGATACAAAAGCCCGCCCGCGCCGATCATGTCGTTCGAATAATAGAGAAAATCGAGATCAGGCGTGCGTTTCAGCATCATCTCGGTCATCTCGCGACCCTTCGCCAGCGCCGATCCGCCGGAATAAAACTCTTGATCTGCGATCTCAATGCCAGCCTTAGCAAGAGACTGTGTAAAGCCTTCGAACCGTTTTCTGGCCCGGTGATCAAGCGGCATTTTAGTGCCTAAAAAGCCTATACGACGATATCCAGCCTTCACGATTGCCTCGGCCATTTTGCGGCCAGCACGTCTATGGCTGATACCAACCATCGCATCAATCGGGGTGCCGTCGGTGTCCATTATCTCAACCACTGGAATACCCGCGGCATTCATCATCGCGCGTGCGGCGTCCGAATGTTCAAGCCCCGCGATGATGACACCCGAGGGCCGCCAGCTGAGCATCTCATAGAGAACACGTTCTTCTTTTTCGGGCAGGTAGTTGGTGACGCCGACCACGGGCTGCAATTCGGTGCCCTCAAGTTCTTCGCTGATGCCGGTCATGACCTCGGGAAACACCATGTTAGACAACGAAGGAATGATCACCCCGACAAGGTTCACCCGCTGACTGGCCAAGGCACCGGCGATTTTGTTGGGCACATACCCAAGCTCTTTCGCGGCGGCCAAAACCCTTTTGCGCGTGGCGTCCGAGACATCGCCTCGGTTGCGCAAAACGCGACTAACGGTCATTTCGGAAACACCCGAGGCTTCAGAAACTTCGCGGAGTGTCAGGGGGCGTTGCTTCGATCGGCTCACGGTGAAATCCTGTTCTTTGGGGCGTGTCTTTAGGTTAGTCGAAATCCGCAGGGAATTCCAAGCGGTGTTTGCGTCGCCGCAGCGCTGACGATTGGATTAAGTCGCGATAAAGTACTGCTGCGTGTAGCGCTTCAAGAACGGCCCAAGTAGGCGCCGAGCCTCGCGTTTCAGTGCGCGTTTGGGCGACGCAGTCAGTTGAACGACGCTGGGCTTCACAAGATTGAACCCCGCGAACTTGGCCATAGTTTCTTGGGTTTCCGGTGTAAACGCGTTGATGTGGCCAAGGGGATCAATCAGCAGATAGTCCTCGCGGGTTGCGAAATCGGTCACGTTCGGGCAATTCGGGGTCTCAAGCACAAGAACGCCGTCGGTTTTCATCAGAGGCCTGATTTGTTTTAATGTCTCCAGCGGTTCAGGAAGGTGCTCTAACACTTCAAATAGCGTTGCCGCGTGAAAATGACCCTCGCCGTGGCTTTCGCACACCTGATCGAGACTATTCACAAACTCGATCCGCTTGGTTTTTTCCCGCGCTGCTGAAAATTCGACACCAACGCCTTCGAATCCAAAGCAGGCGCATGTGGCCAAGAACTGACCGTCTCCGCAGCCAAAATCCAAGACTCGAACAGGATCGGATCCGCGAATTGATTTCGTTAACCGCTCAAGCTGAAGGATTCTTTCGACGGCGTGCTCACCATTTGAAAAATCGGCGTCAAAGCCAAAAATCCCACGGTTTTGAAGAAATATGTCAATCGCTTCGCTTGAGATCCAGCGGTTGTAATAGATCCCGTTCCAGTGCGAATCCAAAACATTGGCATGAAACTTTTGGGCGCAGTCTTTGCATTGAACGAATTTCCAACGTGCGTTTTGTAGATGGGGAAACGGGTCTTCCCCAAACGGGTCTTCGGACAAAAATCCGAAAAGCGGTTGATCCATGAAACTGCCCTCGGACAACGTCACTAATTCGGGCGATTTGCACGAAATACATGTGTCGCGTACGTCAAAAACGGCTTGTGGAGTGTCGTTCATACAATCAACTCATTATTCATTCTGATGAAATCGGGTTGGACCAACCCTGCCTAAAACCAATGTATAGGTCAGGACCGATGATTTCGAAAAGATTATATTCGTCCAACCGCAAGTTGCCCGCACCCTTTGCAAATAAAATTCACAGAGTGCATTGCAATTTGATCGATTTTGGAAATAAACGACCCGTCGGCCCCGTGGCTCAACTGGATAGAGCAGCCCCCTCCTAAGTGCAAAGTTGGGTGTATTGTAGTGCACAGGGGTGCATGGGTCAGAAATAAAATCTATTGATTTATTATATTTAGCGTCCCATATCACACGGGACCGCACGTAACGATCATCATTTTCTGCTTCCCATTGGACACCCAGATGCTCAAAAGACTGACTCCACCGTTCCTTGATAACGTCAAGCCACCGAAGGCCGGACGCGATGACTACACAGATATGGGCCAAGAAGGTTTGATCCTTCGTGTTTCTCATATCGGTAAAAAGCGCTGGTCGGTCGTTTATCGGATCACTGGGCAAGGTGGGTTTAACCCCAAGACAGGCCGAGAACTCAAAGGTCCACAACAGCGCCTGTCCATTGGGCAATATCCCCAGATCGGCCTGAAAGATGCCCGTGAAAAGGCAGAACACATCCGAACGCTGGCTGACGCAGGAAAAGACCCCAAGGAACTTCGGATAGCAGAGGTCCACGCCAAACAGGCTGCGGCTGCAAACGCCGCAAAGGCAGCAGAACGGGAAGATGAAGAACGCCACCGAAACTCTGTCGCGGCTATCGCAGAAGAATTGCTTGCGGTTGCCAGAGTAGAATTGCGCCGCCCACGTAATCTGGAAGGAACTTTGACGAAGCACATCTTGCCAAACTTTGGCGATCAGCAGCTGTCGGACATCACGCATGTCGAAATCAACAAGCTGTTGACCACGTATAAGACGGAAGGGGCATTCGGTACTGCCAGAGAGGTCAAGAAACACATCAGCAAATTGATGACCTTTGGGCTGCAGCACGGCTACATCGACAGAAACCCTATGTCTGGCGTGTTGACGCTGCCCAAGAGTGATCCGAACAAAGAGAAAAAAGAACGGGTTTTTTCGACCGATCACCTGAAGGCGCTTTGGAACCACGCCGGTTCGGTGGGTTATCCATACGGCACGCTGGTTCAGCTGGTGATCCTGACAGGTTGCCGGGTCCATGAAATGGAACAGGCCACATGGGAAGAAATCGACTTTGAAGAACGAGCCTTGGTGCTTGGCCCACAACGAAGCAAGATCAAGGATACGGTGATGATCCCTTTTACGGATCGTGCATGGGCGCTGATTGAAAGCCTGCCACGCTTCAATCAAGGGAACTTCATGTTTTCGACTTCTGGTGGAACCAAGCCGGTGAATAGCCGGACATACATGCTGAAGCTGATGAATGATGGTCTGCCTGAAAACATGCGCGAATGGTCGATGCACGACTTGCGGCATTCGTACCGGACAAAACTTGCCCAGCTGGGTGTTCGGTCTGACATTGCCGAACGATGCCTTGGCCACAAGGTTCAGGGGATCGAAGGTGTCTATAACCATCACCACTATCTGGACGAAAAACGCGTAGCGTCCGAACTGTATTCTGATTTCGTAGGTGGGTTTCATGAGTGAATTTGATGACAACGCGATTGATCGCAAACACAAAAGTGTCTTCATCGCAATCACGACGATCTTGGGTGATTTATCTATCGCTGAATCTGCTGATCTGAAGAACCTGATAGAATGGGCTGGGGCGGTCCATGTCGTCTATGACTTTTGGTATTCCACTCATTGGCCAAATGGCATCGGCCTTGAAGTGAATGAACAGAATGCCGGTTCGGCGGCGTTCTCAACTTTCGTCAAAGATTGGCGTCAACCCCTCGAACGTGTGCGATTGGGCGAACATGAAGGCGTCCCGGTTTGGAGAGGCCACGATGACAGCGTAGTTCGCAAGAACAAGCGAGGGCGTGGCCCATGGATGTTCACGTCACCAGAGCAAAAATCGCGGAACGAAACCCATAAAGAGAAAATGGAACGCATTCGAAAGCGCCTTGATCAGCACAAAAGCGCTTCTCGTGGTTATCGCGCCGCAGACCTTGAAAGACTTGAAAAGAAACTGCTGGAAGAACCGCCAAAACGCATTCGCGATGGTTCGACATCGCCGGAGAAAGTTGGAACATTGTTCCTGTATTGGGCATTTGAAGCGGTCAGCAAATTCTATGCTCAGTCGTTGTCGGACAGGGATGCATCGTTTGATGTTCAGCGCGAACGAAACGATCCAGATTGCAACACCGCCGCTGACTTTGACAACTTCTCCGAAGCCGCAAAGGTTGCCTTCACTTTGGCACAGGGCTTTGACGACCGATATGAACTTAAGGACTGCAGCTACGTTGTAGGGATTTGGGGCCAGCACAAATTTGCAGACCACATGATTTTCACTGACAATCTTTAGTTTCCGGTTGTCTTGGTGCGCTGTCGGTTAGCTTCATGCGACCGTGTGTCATCCCTAAACCAACCGCGAAGGTGATGACATGAACAATGAAGACACTGGGCGAAAGCCCATCCCAGAAGGCGCTGCGCTTTATACTTACGACGACTTGCAGACCAAGTTTCGGCTTCCGAAACAAACGATCCGTGACATGATGAATGCGGGCACATTTCCAACAGCCCGATTGCTGCATCCCAATGGACGTCGCCGTTATTGGATTGCCGCTGAAGTCGATGCGTGGATGGCTGACCTTCAACCAGCACCCACCAATCCTCGCGCTTTTTGCGAAACTGACTTTTGACCTTTGGACCGACAACGCGACGGCCCCGAGGAATATGAAGTGGTTATCCGCGCCCGGTCCTTCCTGATGGAAGGATTGCACAATGACGAAAATAAACGACGCGACTGATTACCTTGAAGCCTTAGCCCCTGATGGTGCTTGGGCTGTCACCGCGATCTATCCTGATGGCAGGAAACGCAAGACCGAAACCCAAACCTTCTTCAAACGCGGCAATGGCGATGTCGCCATGCGTAACTGGCTGGACGAACGCGCCGACGAAACGAACCTGCATTATCATCTGAACTCTGTCCGTGGGCCTGTGACGAAGAAGGCTGGACGCAAAGACATCGGTGCGGTCCGCGCAATGCATGTGGACCTTGACCCTGACGACTTGCCCGAACACAGCAAGATCAAAGACCCCGCCAAATGGCTGAAGATGGAACAGGAACGCATTTTGGGACTGCTGACACACAGCTTGCCCAAGGGTGTCCCAGACCCGTCACTGATCGTCTTCAGCGGCAATGGATTTCAAGCAATCTGGTTGCTGGATGAAGGTGACTGGATCAAAACCAATGGTGACCTTGGGCTGGCAGAAGATGCGAAGCTATACAACGTCCATCTGGAACGTCTTTTCGGCGGCGACAACTGCCACAACATCGACCGTCTACTTCGTTTGCCTTACACGACCAACCACCACGACGCGAAGAAGATCGCCAAAGGCCGCGCGCCGGTCGAAACGGGTTTGGTGAAGCGCGACTTCCACCTGACCTACCCTCTATCTGCTTTCATGAAAGCCAAGCCCATCCAGTCCATGGGCACAGATGACCGGATTGATGTGCATATCGGAGAACCGGAAAGGCCGGAGGGCCAGCAGTTGTTGGACGCGGGTGTGTCCCCACGCCTTCTCGAAATCATCATCAACGGACACGACCCGAACAATCCCAAGGAAGGTGACAATAGCCGGTCTGCATGGGTCTGCGATGTCGCCCGCAACCTTGCGCGTGCAGGCGTTCGTGCTGAATTGATCGCCGGTGCCTTTCTCGAACCGGAATGGAAGATTGGGAACAGCATCCGCGAACACCGCGACCCCGTCTACGAAGCCAAGCGCCAAACCATGAAGGCAATCCAGTTTGTCGAAACTGAAAGCGAAACCCAGAAAGATGAACAGGACGAACACCATCGCGGCTGG